>Ga0209963_1000307_pt1 | contig 117521 bp, 111 predicted proteins | sample ThiBio_1000_biof_2_FD_183957 | JGI IMG/M metagenome (GOLD analysis project Ga0209963, IMG submission 183957) | Wastewater bioreactor microbial communities from Cape Town, South Africa - Thiocy_cont_1000_biof (SPAdes) | ecosystem: Engineered > Bioreactor > Thiocyanate-remediating >... | reverse complement strand
GAGGTTGAGCTTGTCCACCGCGGGACGCGTGCCCCCGGGGTACAGGCGGGTTGCGTTGTCGAACGTGACTGACGCCATGTTTCTCTTCTCCTTCACCGGCAGGTACGTGCCGGACGATCCGTAGTGAATGGAATGAGCGGGGGCTTGACCCGCGCGCCCTTCATCGGGCGTTCTCCCCAGTATGCCAGACGGTTCCCGCCCGGTGCCAAGCCCGGGTTCGGCCCCGATGTGCAGGCTCCGCGGACCCGGTGTCTGGGCATTTCCCAGACTGGCTGACTAGCATCGGATTCGGCTGCGTCACCCATGCGGCCGTCCGGGATAGTCCGGATATCTGTGCGTCAAGAGGTCCCATGTCGAGCGACGAGTCACCGAACGTTCCTGAGCCGAAGGACCGCCGCGAGGCGGTCCGCGAGAAGGCCCAGCAGGTTCAGGCGAAGCAGTCGCGTGCGCGCGTCGCCCGCCGCACGACCCTCATCGTCGGCATCGTGGTCGTGGTCGGCCTCGCCGGCGGCGCGGTCGCGTGGGCGTTCCAGTCCGCCGCGTCCCGGCCCGAGCTCTCGCCGTCGAACGTCGCCAACGACGGCTTCCAGGTGACCGCTGTCGCCGGAGTCGCCGGCCTCGGCGGCCAGTCCATCGGGAACGCCACGCCGACGCCGACGCCTTCCGTCACCTCGACCGGCACGAAGGTCGCGACCCCGAGCCCGACGGCGTCCACCGCCCCTGCGGTCGACATCCGTGTCTATGTCGACTACTACGCGCCCGGCGCCAAGCAGTTCCAGCTCGCGAATGCGCAGCAGCTCACGAAGTGGGTGAGTCAGGATGCCGCGACCCTGAGCTACTACCCGGTCGCGATGCTGTCGGCGAAGTCGAACGGCACGAAGTACTCGCTGCGCGCCGCCAGTGCCTCGGCATGCGTCGCGACCTACGCCCCCGACTCGTTCTTCGCGTACAACAACGCGCTCCTGACCCAGCAGCCCGATCAGGGGTCGGACGGTCTGACCGACGCCCAGCTCGCAGACCTGGCGATCGCGTCCGGCGCGGACTCGCCGAAGGTCGTGCGGGACTGCATCGAGAACGAGGACTATGTCGCGTGGGCCAAGTCGGCGACCGATCGCGCCCTCAAGGGCCTCCCCGACACGAAGAACGTCACGCTCACGGGCACGCCGATGATCCTCGTCAACGGCACGCCGTACGTGGGGGCGCTCGACGACCCCAAGGAGTTCGCGCAGTTCGTACTCACGATCTCGAGCGACTCGTATTACAAGACGGCGACGCCGACACCGACCCCCACCCCGTCGGCGACGAAGTAGCGTTCGGGCCCGGCCACTCGTCCGAGCCTTATCAAGTCGGATGCCGTCGGTCAACGGGTTGCGACCAGCATCGGCGTCGGGCGAGCCTGGTGTAAGCGGTGTAGGACTTTGTGCCTGCCGCGGAGTCCGATATCGGGTGTCGGGCTCCAAGTGGGGCCGTTCACGAGGGGCTGAGCGGCCCCACACTCACGCCCCGGCGCGGTCCCGCCGGAACGTGGCCGCGGGATCTCACACCGTAGACTCGACACGGCGGATGTCGCGGCATCCGTGTGGCCGCGCCACGACGCGGCTCGCCGGCTTGGCGCAATTGGTAGCGCACCTAACTTGTAATTAGGGGGTTGCGGGTTCGAGTCCCGCAGTCGGCTCGTGACGGCGGCGACCTCGGGACGACGGCGCCTGCCCGTCTGGCTGGCGCTGTGCGGCGCGGGATTCATCGGCATGCTGACCGCGATCCAGGCACGCGTGAACGGTCAGCTCGGCGTACGCCTGCACGACGGCTTCACGGCGGCTGTCATCTCGTTCGGCTCCGGCCTCGCGATCCTGATCGTGCTGTCCGTGGCGCTGCCGGTCGGCCGGCGGGGGTTCCGCACGCTCGTGACGGGCGCCCGCGAACGCACGATCCCCTGGTGGATGCTGATCGCCGGGGCGGCGGGCGCCCTCACGGTGGCGACCCAGGGGATCGCTGTGGGCGTCATCGGGGTGTCGCTCTTCACCGTCGGCTATGTGGCGGGTCAGATCGTGTGCGGTCTCTTCCTCGATCGCGTCGGATTCGGCCCTGGCGGTGTCGTGGCGGTGACCATGCCGCGCGTCCTCGGCGGGCTGCTCGCCCTCCTCGCGGTCGGCGTCGCGCTCGCCGGCGGGGCGGTCGGTGAGGCTCCGCTGTGGATGCTGCTGCTGCCGTTCGCGGCCGGGATCGGCGTCGCGTGGCAGCAGGCGACGAACGGACGCCTCCGCGCTCGCGTCGGCACCCCCCTGACAGCCACCCTGATGAACTTCATCACCGGCACCGTGGTCCTGGCGATCGCGGCGATCGTCCACGTGTCGATCGCCGGCGCGCCCCGTGCCGTGCCGTCGGATTGGTGGCTGTACCTCGGCGGAGCGCTGGGCGTCGCCTACATCTTCCTGTCGGCCGCGCTCGTCTCCTACACGGGTGTCCTGCTGCTCGCGCTCGGGACGGTCGTCGGCCAGCTCGCGATGTCGGTGGTGCTCGACGCGCTGTGGCCGGCGAGCGCGACGCCAGGACTGTGGCAGGAGGTGCTCACGGTGTCGCTCGCGTTCCTGTCCGTGGCGGTCGCCGCGATCCCGTGGCGGCGGATGCGCTAGAAGGATGCCGCGGCGTGGACGCGGCTACCGCGGGGCGCTATCCGTCGATCCGATCGCGGTGTCGACGATCTCGCCCTTCGCGGCGGGCATGCGGCTCACGTTGTGGCGCGCATCGACGGCCGCGCGGCGCCCCGGCCGGGATCCGGACGGCTTCCCGCCGACGTACAGCCAGCCGAGCAGCTCTTCGTCCTTCTTCAGGCCGTGCGCCTTCGCGACGGCCTTGCTGCGGGTGTAGTGGCCGGTACGCCAGATCACGCCCCACCCCGCCTCGTCCAGGAGCAGGCTGAGAACGTGCGCCACTCCGGAGGCGACGGCCTCCTGCTCCCAGCGGGGGACCTTCTCGCTCTTGCGGAAGCTCGCGACCACGGCGATCAGCAACGGCGCGCGCAGGGGCTTGGTGGAAGCCCCCTTCTCTCCGTTCGCCTTGTTGATGGCTCGTCCGAGCCGCTCGCGGTCGGCTCCGCGCAGCTCGATCAGACGCCATGGGCGCAGCGACGAATGGTCGGCGACCCGCCCTGCAGCCGACACGAGGGTCAGCAGCTCAGAGCGCGAGGGCGCGTCATCCGTCACCTTCGACCACGAGCGCCGCGCGCGGACGGCCTCGAGCGCACCGCCCGTCATGCGTCGTCTTCGGGAGTGAACGCCAGGGAGAGGGAGTTCATGCAGTAGCGGTCGCCGGTGGGCGTCCCGAACCCGTCAGGGAAGACATGCCCGAGATGCGAGCCGCACGTCGCGCAGCGCACCTCGGTGCGCACCATTCCGTGCGACGTGTCGTCGATGAGCTCGACCGCCTCGGGGCGGACCGACTCGTAGAAGCTCGGCCACCCGCAGTGCGAGTCGAACTTGGTGCCGCTGCGGAACAGCTCCGCGCCGCAGGCCGCGCACGTGTAGAGGCCGGCGCGCGATTCGTCGAGCAGCTCGCCCGTCCACGGGCGCTCGGTCGCTGCTTGCCGCAGCACCGCATACCGGTCGGCGCTGAGCTCCTCGCGCCACTGCTCGTCGGACTTCTCGACCTCGTACGTCATCGCGTTCCTTCCGCCGCCTTCCATTCAACCCGACGTTGAGCCGGAGCGGGCCGCGCGTCGCGCGATCGGGCGCGGCAGGGGGGGCGACGGCGGTGGCCGACAATGGGACGGTGAGCGGGACGGATGCGGCAGCCCTCGACGCTGTCCAGGCACGGTACGCCCGGTTCGCGCGGGACGAGGCGCCCGGCCGGTCCGACCGCTACGCCGAATGGGCGCGAGGTGTGACGGCGGACGACGAGGTGCTGCGCATCCTCGCGCGCATCCCCGAGGCGCACAGGCAGCCGCCGCTTGTCTTCGCCGTGACGCGGCTCCTGGGCGCTCCGGAAGCGGGCTACGCGCGCTGGCGTGCGTGGCTGGCGGAGCACGCGGATGCGGTGGTCGCGGAGTGCGCGCAGCGCAGCATCCAGACCAACGAGCCGCTCCGCTGCGCGGCCCTCCTGCCGGCCCTGTCGCTGATCGACGGGCCGATCGCGCTGCTCGAGGTCGGGGCGAGCGCGGGCCTCTGCCTCTACCCCGACCGCTACGCGTACCGCTATCGGCACGGCCGCGAGACGGTGGTCCTCGATCCACCGGGAGGCGCCGAGGTCGTCCTCCACGCAAAGCTGCGCGGTCCGGTCGTGCCGCGCCTCCGGATGCCGGACGTGGTCTGGCGGGCGGGCATCGACCTCCGTCCGCTCGATGCCCGCGCTGCCGCCGACCGCGCGTGGCTTCTCGGACTGGTCTGGCCGGGCGAGGCAGGGCGGTCGGAGCGGATGCGTGCTGCGCTCGACGTGGTGGCGGCGGACCCGCCACGGCTCGTCGCCGGCGATGCCGCGGACGTGCTCGCCGACGTCGCTGCGCTCGCGCCGGCGGACGCGACGCTCGTCGTCACGACGCCTGGTGTGCTCGCCCACGTGCCCCGCGCCGGCCGGGAGCGGATCGCCGCGGCGGCCACGGCGGCGGGTCGCTGGATCACGATCGATGCCCTCGGGCTGCACGCGGCCGTGGACGTGGCCTGGAGCCCTCCCGCCGATCCCCGCGAATGGCCCAATGGCGCCTTCGCGCTCGCTCTCGACGGTGACGTGCTGGCCGCGGTCGACCCGCTCGGGGCATCCGTGGAGTGGCGTCGCGGCGCGGCGGCCGCGGCGCAGTAGCGTGCACTCGTGGCATTGGACGACCGCGATCGCGCGCTCCTCGACTTCGAGTCGGCATGGAGCAGGCACGTCGGCGCCAAGGAGGAGGCGATCCGCGCCGAGCTCGGGCTCTCGCCCGCACGCTACTACCAGCTGCTCGGTCGACTGATCGACACGGCGGACGCCGTCGAGTACGACCCGATGCTCGTCAAGCGACTGCGCCGGATACGTGACGCGCGTCAGCAGGCGCGGCTCGCCCGCGTCTCCGGTGCGCCCTGACCGCACGGGACGTTCGCTGCGCGGGGTGACACTGTCTGCGCGCGCAAGCCGGGTAGCATCGTGGGGTGCCGAGAACGACCTACCCGCGGGACCGCTTCGACGATGTTCCCGCATCCCGCGACCGGGTCGGGGCCCATCGGGCCGAGAACCCGCACATGCGCGGATGGATCGTCTTCCTGTGGGCGGCCATCGCCACGATCGTGCTCATCGCCGTGGGCATCTTCGGCACGCTCGTCGTCTCCGGCCGCATCGTGCTGTTCCCCACGCCCACGGCATCCGCCGCACCGACGCCCACGATCACGCCCGTCGTCGACACGTCCTACACGGTCCTCGTGATCAACGCGACCGGTGTCGATGGGCAGGCGACGGCGGTCAAGGACGTGCTCGTCCAGGCGAAGTGGTCGGCCGACAGCGTTCTGGCCAGTGACGCGGGCTCGACGTTCCCCACTACGACCGTGTACTACCCGCTTCCCGAGGATGCCCCCGCCGCGGCGGGCGTCGCCAAGCTCATCGGCGGCGCGAAGATCGCGCAGAGCGACAAGTACCAGCCGGCGGGCGATCCCGAGGCGCAGCAGCTGGCGATCGTGCTCGGCACGGACCGCGTGGCGCCCTCGCCCACCGCGACCAAGTAGTCCTCGCGCGGCCCCGTGTTTCGCGCGCGTAAACAGTTCGGTGCGCGCCTGTCAACTGTGGCTCTCCGGCCGGTTTCGCGCGCTCGCGCGTGGATACGATGACGGGACCGACAGCAGCACAGGAGATTCGCATGGCCCGGGGCACCGTCAAGTGGTTCAACGCCGAGAAGGGATTCGGCTTCATCACCGTCTCGGACGGACAGGATGTGTTCGTCCACTATTCCAACATCGAGATGAACGGGTTCCGCGTCCTCGAAGAGGGTCAGGCCGTGGAGTTCACCGTCGGCGCCGGGCAGAAGGGCCCGCAGGCCGAGTCGGTGCGCGTCGTCGCCTGACCGACACGCCCCCGCCGCCCGCTCTTGCCACGGTCGGCTGTCGTCCTCCCGCGCCCATCGGGCGCAGCTTGCACTCGCCATGGTCGAGTGCCAGAATGGCGTTAGCACTCCGGATTGTCGAGTGCTAAATCCGCAAGCCAACGTCCGGGAGGGACGACACACACATGGCAAAGATCATCGCTTTCGATGAGGAGGCCCGCCGCGGCCTCGAGCGCGGCCTCAACATCCTGGCCGACGCTGTCAAGGTGACCCTGGGCCCCCGCGGTCGCAACGTCGTGCTCGAGAAGAAGTGGGGAGCCCCCACGATCACGAACGACGGTGTCTCGATCGCCAAGGAGATCGAGCTCGACGACCCGTACGAGAAGATCGGCGCAGAGCTGGTCAAGGAGGTCGCCAAGAAGACCGACGACGTCGCGGGCGACGGCACCACCACCGCGACCGTGCTGGCTCAGGCGCTCGTTCGCGAGGGTCTGCGCAACGTCGCAGCCGGCGCCGACCCGATCAGCCTCAAGCGCGGCATCGAGAAGGCCGTCAAGGCGCTCACCGAGCAGCTGCTCTCCGACGCCAAGGAGGTCGAGACCAAGGAGGAGATCGCCGCCACCGCGTCCATCTCCGCCGGCGACACCGAGATCGGCGAGCTGATCGCCGAGGCGATCGACAAGGTCGGCAAGGAGGGCGTCGTCACCGTCGAGGAGTCGCAGACCTTCGGCACCGAGCTCGAGCTCACCGAGGGCATGCGCTTCGACAAGGGCTTCATCAACCCCTACTTCGTGACGGACCCGGAGCGCCAGGAGGCGGTCTTCGAGGAGCCCTACATCCTCATCGCCAACCAGAAGATCGGCAACATCAAGGACCTGCTGCCCATCGTCGACAAGGTGATCCAGGACGGCAAGGAGCTCGTCATCATCGCCGAGGACGTCGAGGGCGAGGCGCTCGCGACTCTCGTGCTCAACAAGATCCGCGGCATCTTCAAGTCGGTCGCCGTCAAGGCCCCCGGCTTCGGCGACCGCCGCAAGGCGCAGCTGCAGGACATCGCCATCCTCACGGGCGGCCAGGTCATCACCGAGGAGGTCGGTCTCAAGCTCGAGAACGCCACCCTCGACCTGCTGGGCCGTGCGCGCAAGGTCATCGTCACGAAGGACGAGACCACGATCGTCGAGGGTGCGGGTGACGCGTCCCAGATCGAGGGTCGCGTGACTCAGATCCGTCGCGAGATCGAGAACACCGACAGCGACTACGACCGCGAGAAGCTGCAGGAGCGCCTGGCGAAGCTCGCCGGCGGCGTGGCCGTCATCAAGGCGGGCGCGGCCACCGAGGTCGAGCTGAAGGAGCGCAAGCACCGCATCGAGGACGCCGTCCGCAACGCGAAGGCCGCCGTCGAGGAGGGCATCGTCGCCGGTGGTGGCGTCGCCCTGATCCAGGCCGGCAAGAAGGCCTTCGAGTCCGAGGCCGTCACCGGTCTCGTCGGCGACGAGGCCACGGGTGCGAACATCGTCAAGGTCGCCATCGAGGCGCCGCTCAAGCAGATCGCCCTCAACGCGGGCCTCGAGCCGGGCGTCGTCGCCAACAAGGTCGCCGAGCTCACCTCCGGCCACGGCCTGAACGCCGCGACCGGTGAGTACGTCGACATGCTGGCCGCCGGCATCAACGACCCGGTGAAGGTGACCCGCTCGGCGCTGCAGAACGCCGCGTCGATCGCCGGTCTGTTCCTCACCACCGAGGCCGTCGTCGCCGACAAGCCCGAGAAGGTCGCCGCCCCCGCGGGTGGAGACCCGACGGGTGGCATGGACTTCTAGGAGTCGCACGGACGAAGGGCCCCTCCTCCGGGAGGGGCCCTTCGTCGTTCCCGCCGCGGCGACCGTCAGCGGAAGAGGTTGGCGCTGAACTGCTCCGCCTCGGCGTACTGCTGAGCTGCGACCGCGAGGGCGCCGCCGATCGCGCCGAGCGACTCCTCGACTTGTTGCTGCACACCGCGCCACTGCTCGATGACGCCGTGGAACGACGCCGCGGCCGTACCCGTCCACGAGGACTGCAGGTGGGTCAGCTGGGCGAGCATCGCGTGCGTGTCACCCTGAACGCGTTCCATCGTGCCGCGCACGGCGGTGGTGGCGGAGAGGACGGCGTCGCTGTCGACGGAATAGACGGCCATGGATGGCTCCCTTCGGTGAAGGGGCCATGTTACGAGCGGTCGGCCGCGTCCGAGCCCATGTCGTCCGTGCCTGTGGGTGCCCCGCCCCGCCGGTCGGCTGGGGAGGGATCGATCCGGCCCAGGTCGGCGGCGCCCAGACGCTGCAGCGGCTGTGTCTCGATCAGCAGGTGATCCGCGGCATCCCGGCTCTGCGACAGCGGGAAGGACACGCGGAACGTCGCACCTCCGCCCGGCGTGTCGCCGACGGTCACCGTCCCGTGGAGCGTCTCCACGATGGCCGCGACGATCGACAGCCCGAGTCCCGAGCCGCCGGTCTCCCGCGTGCGCGAGGTGTCGGCCCGCCAGAACCGCTGGAAGATCTGCTCGCGGAGCTGAACGGGGATGCCGTCGCCGTGGTCGCACACCGCGATCCAGCCCGTCCCGGCGGCGGCATCGACCCCGACCGCGAGCTCGATCGGCGAGTCGTCCGCCGTGTACCGTCGTGCGTTGGCCACGAGATTCGCGACGACCTGACGGATGCGGTTCTCGTCCCCCAGCACGATCGGCGGCATCACCGGCCCGAACGGACCCGGTTCGGCGGAGCGGGACATGTCGGGGGGCAGGTCGACCGGCGCGACAGGGGGAGGCTGGCCCGCGCCGCCGGCGTGGGTCGCCGGGACCGGACGGGGCTTGCGGCGCAGGAGCGAGAGGGTCGCCCCGGCGATGCCGAGCGTGGCCGTGGGTGGCGCGCCGCGCCGGCGACCCTGCTCCGCGCCAGGGTCGGGTGCCGCAGCCGGCGCCACCGGTGCGGCGCTGTCGGGGATGGTCGTGTCGATGACGCTGACGTGGCGCAGTGGCGAGGTCGCGCGCACGTCCAAGGCGGCGTCGCGCGCGATGGGCCGGAGGTCGACGGCCGTGAAGACGACCTCCTCGCGACGTTCGTCGAGGCGCGTGAGGGCGAGGAGATCCTCGACCATCGCGCCCATCCGGATCGCCTCCTTCTCGATGCGCTCCATCGCCTGCGCCGTGTCCTCCGCGCTCTGGATCGCGCCCATCCGGTACAGCTCGGCGTACCCGCGCACCGTCACGAGCGGCGTCCGCAGCTCGTGGCTCGCGTCGCCGACGAATCGTCGCATCTGCCGCACCGTCGCGTCGCGCTGCGTGATCGCGGCGTCGACCCGGCCGAGCATGGCGTTGATCGCGATCTTGAGACGTCCCACCTCGGTGTGCTCGGGCTCGATGTCGGTGAGCCTCTGGCCGAAGTCGCCGGACGCGATCGACATGGCGGTGGACTCGACCTGCCCGAGGCTGCGAAAGGCGAGCGTGACGAGCCACCGGGTCACGAGGGCCCCCGCGATCATCGTCAGCACGGCGAGGATCGTGTAGATCCCGAGGAAGGTGGTCACGATCTTGTCGACGGATGCCGTCGGCAGGGCGACGAGCTGGGTGTAGAGCGTGCTGACGCCGGGCACCTGATACGGAGAGACGCTGGCCCGGAACGCCGAGCCCTTCGTGCCGTCGACGGTGAAGGGGGTCAGGCCTTTGATCTGCGTCTGCTGCTGCGGAAACGAGCTCGGGAAGACGGGGACGTTCGCGATCTTCGGTCCCGCCGTGGCGAGCAGCTTGCCATCTGGCGCGTAGATCGCGACGAAATAGTCGACGACATCCGCCGTCGGAGTCGGTGTGAAGGCGATGCTCGAGCCGCTCGGCTTGGTGTTGAAGAGCCGGTCGGACACGTTGGCGTTCGACAGCTGCTGCACCTGCGAGTCGAGGTTGCCGTCCAGGGCTCCGCGCAGGAACACCATCGTGCCGATGCCCGCCGCGAACAGGCCGATCGCCAGCACCGCGACGGTGACGCCCGTCACCTTCGCGCGCAGGCTGATTCCGCGCCACCAGCCGGTGACCGCGTCGGTCTTGTCCGCCAGGGCGGCCCCCTCGATCGTGCCGCCGGTCAGGCGGTCTTGCCCGCCTTCAGCATGTAGCCGAAGCCGCGCTTGGTCTGGATCAGCGGCTCGGACGAGTGCGGGTCGATCTTGCGCCGCAGGTACGAGATGTAGCTCTCGACGATGCCCGCGTCGCCGTTGAAGTCGTACTCCCACACGTGGTCGAGGATCTGCGCCTTGCTGAGCACCCGGTTCGGGTTGAGCATCAGGTAGCGCAGCAGCTTGAACTCGGTGGGGCTGAGGTCGATCTGGACGTCGTCGACGAAGACGTCGTGCGTGTCCTGATCCATGGTGAGCTCGCCCGCACGGATCACCGACTCCTCGTCGGCCTGCATCGTCCGCCGCAGGATGGCCTGGATGCGCGCGACGATCTCGTCGAGGCTGAAGGGCTTGGTGACGTAGTCGTCGCCGCCGGCGTTGAGGCCCGCGATCTTGTCCTCGGTCTCGTCCTTCGCGGTGAGGAAGAGGATCGGCGCGGTGTAGCCGGCGCCCCGGAGCCGCTTGGTGACGCTGAAGCCGTTCATGTCGGGCAGCATGACGTCGAGGATGATCAGATCCGGCTCCTCTTCGAGGACGGCCGAGATCGTCTGCGCGCCGTTGGAGACGGCGCGGACCTGGAATCCAGCGAATCTGAGGCTCGTGATGAGCAGATCGCGGATGTTCGGTTCGTCGTCGACGACGAGGATGCGCGGTGCGGTCATGTGCCCATTATGGTGATCCAACCCCTGACGGCGCTGGATATCGGCCGGATCGGCGACGACGCGGCCGTCATGCGGCGATCTGGTCGGCGTCGAGGATCGTGTACGCGTAGCCCTGCTCGGCGAGGAAGCGCTGCCGGTTCTGGGCGAAGTCCTGATCCACGGTGTCGCGCGCGATGAGCGTGTAGAAGCTCGCCGTGTGCCCGGACTCCTTGGGTCGCAGCAGCCGGCCGAGTCGCTGCGCCTCCTCCTGCCGGGAGCCGAACGATCCCGACACCTGGATGGCGACGGATGCCTCGGGCAGGTCGATCGAGAAGTTCGCGACCTTCGACACCACGAGCAGTTCGATCGTGCCCTCGCGGAACGCCTGGTACAGCTCCTCGCGCTCGTCGACCGGGGTGGCGCCGGTGATCTTGGGGGCGCCGAGCGCGTCGGCGAGCACGTCGATCTGATCGAGGTACTGGCCGATGACGAGGATGCGCTCGCCGCGGTGGCGCTCGACCAGGCTCCGCACGACCCCGATCTTCGCCGGCGCGGTCGCGGCGAGGCGGTAGCGCTCGTCGTCGGCGGACGCCGCATACTCCAGCCGGTCTCCGGCGGGCAGGTCGACGCGCACCTCGTAGCAGACGGCCGGGGAGATGAATCCCTGGGCCTCGATCTCCTTCCAGGGCGCGTCGAAGCGCTTGGGGCCGATGAGGCTGAAGACGTCGCCCTCGCGGCCGTCCTCGCGCACCAGCGTGGCCGTGAGGCCGAGCCGCCGCCGGGCCTGGAGGTCGGCGGTGAGCTTGAACACGGGTGCGGGGAGCAGGTGCACCTCGTCGTACACGATGAGACCCCAGTCCAGGGCGTCGAGGAGCGCCAGGTGGGCGTACGCGCCCTTCCGCTTCGCCGTGAGGATCTGGTAGGTCGCGATGGTCACGGGCTTGATCTCCTTGACCTGCCCGGAGTACTCGCCGATCTCCTCGGCGGTGAGGCTCGTGCGCTTGAGCAGCTCGTCGCGCCACTGCCGCGCGCTCACGGTGTTGGTCACCAGGATCAGGGTCGTCGTCTTGGTCGCGGCCATCGCCCCCGCACCGACGAGCGTCTTGCCGGCACCGCAGGGGAGCACGACCACGCCCGAGCCGCCGTCGGTGAAGATGTCGACAGCCTGCCGCTGGTACGGCCGGAGGTGCCACCCTTCCTCGTCGAGGTCGATGGGATGCGGCGTGCCCGGTGTGTAGCCGGCGAGATCCTCCGCCGGCCAGCCGATCTTGAGGAGCTCCTGCTTGATGTGTCCGCGGGCCCACGCGTCCACGACGTACACGTCGGGGGAGGGGTGGGCGATGAGCAGCGGCTGGATGCGCTTGTTCCGCGTGATCTCGGCGAGCACCGCGGCATCCGTCGACCGGAGGACCAGGACGCCTTCGCCGTGACCCTCGATGTCGGCGCGCTCGATGACCAGCCGCCCGTACCGGCCGACCGTCTCGCGGATGTCGATGGACACCGACGGCGGCACGGGGAACCGCGACCAGCGGTCGAGCGTGGCGAGCATGTCGGACGCATCGTGACCGGCCGCGCGGGCGTTCCACAGGCCGAGTCGGGTGATCCGGTAGGTGTGGATGTGCTCGGGCGCCCGCTCCAGTTCGGCGAAGATCGCGAGCTCGTGCCGGGCGCTCTCCGCGTCCGGATGGGCCACTTCGAGCAGCACCGTCCGGTCGCTCTGCACGATGAGGGGTCCGTCAGCCATAGCGTTCGAGTCTACCGGCCCGGCTGTCCGGTCGGCCCGTTCGGCGTCGGTCAGGGGAGCGGACGCACCCCGACGATGCTCGACACGGGCAGTGTGCGCTCGATGTCGGCGGCGCGATCGCGTCCGCGCAGGCGCCCGCCGCCGAGGCCCGCCGCCTCCAGCGTGAACTCCCGTGCCGAGCCGTCGGGAAGGCGGACCGCGACCACCACCGTCGCGCGGGCGCGCACCGCCTGCTCCAGCTCGCGCTCCAGCCACGCGGCGTCCGCGTCGCCGTCGCCGCTCGCGCGCAGTGCCTCGGCCAGCGGCAGGAGCGCCGTCGCGGGGTCCGACGGCAGCGCGGCCTGGACGACCGACCGGCGGCGGTGGAGCGGCTCGACGGCGCCGTCCGCGTCGACCGCGACGACCGGGTACCTCGTGTCGGCGAGCCCCCAGTACACCGCGTCGCGCGGGATGCGCGACGTCAGCCGGCCGTCGGCGGAGACGAAGCCCATCGCGCGCAGCGACTGGTCGACGGCGATCGTGTCCAGCAGCTGCGGGTCGTCGCTGTCGACCCTGGTGCGTCCCGTCGCGGCATCCGTGCCGACGCGCACCAGACCGTGGCGGGCGGCGACCTGGTCGATGAGGTACGCCAGCGGCTGCGGGATGCCGGTGAGGGAGAGCGTTTCGAGGAACGTGCGGAGCGAGGCCGCGGTCTCGCCGGCGGCCACCGCCGCGGACAGGGATTCGGCGCTGAACCGATACGTGGATGCCTGTGCCCGCGACTCGCGCGTGGCCATAGTGCGCAGCCGGAGATCGAGGGCCGACGTCAACGGGCCCGGGGCGATCGCGGTGAGGTCGGCCTGGAGGTAGATCGCATCGATCTCGTCGGGCAGCAGCGCCGCGAGGGCGCTCGCGTCGGGGTCTCCGCCGCGGCGCAGCGACGTCGTCCACGCGGGGATTGCGCCGGTCGGCGTCAGCAGGCCCCAGCGGACGGCTCGTCGCCGCAGCGTCGCGACCGTGGCGGGCCAGTCCGGGTCCAGGGGACGCTCCACCGCCCACGCGTCCGGGGGCAGGAAGGCCCCGTCCGGGGCGCGTACCGGCGCGGGCAGCGCATCGCGCCAGCTCGTCGCGACCGCTGTCCACCGCGCGGCGGCCGAGCCGAGCAGCCAGGCCTCGCCGGCCTCGGTGACACGCCACTCCCGTCCGGCCCGCACGAGCAGCCGCGTCGCGGCGCCGAGCGCGAGGAGGTCGTCGAGCTCGTCCCCGTCGGCCACCACGTGCGTCTCCACGAGGCGGCGCCGGTCCGTCGCGGTCACCGCGCCGGCGGCGGTGACGGTGAGCGGCTGATCGAGGCTCATCGACACGAGGTCGGCGAGCGCTCCCACGCTGGCGGCTGCGCGCTCCGCGGCGGCGGCGGACTCCGCGGCATCCGCCGCTGCGGGCGCGGGACCCGTGGTGCCGACCGGGGCGAACGCGCTCGGCCGCGCTGTCGCGGCGTGGGCGACGGCGGACGCGACCGCCGCGAAGGGACGCCCGTCGGCGCGCAGGAGGGCGAGGTCGCGCAGCGCCGGGCGTGCGGCGGGGTCGACCGCTGCCGACTGCCGGACGGCATCGCCGAGGGCGATCAGCTCGGATCGCGGGAGCGCGGTCAGCGCGCGGTCGACGGATGCCGCATCCAGCAGTCCCTCGGCGACGTCGAAGCCGTCACGGAACGGCGCGTTCGCGGACACGCCCCGACGAAGCAGCAGGCGGGCGAGGTCGAGAGGCTCGAGGCCGGTGAGCCAGGTCGCGAGTGCGCGTTCGTCCGACGTGTCGGTCACCTCACCGACCCTTGTTCGCGCGTGCCCTCCGCACGAAGCTCGAGATCAGGACGACCAGGAGCAGGATGAATGCGATCACCGGAGCGATGTAGACGAGGATTCCCACCACCGGCCAGACGCCTGTGTCGAACTTCACGTGGGCGGCGGAGCCGATGAGGATCGCGAAGAAGCACAGGATAGACAGCACCAGCAGTCCCAGCGACATGAACGCCATGATGCGATCGGCGCGACGGACCGGGACGTCCTCGCGGGAGTTGTCTGTGCTCATCCGCTCCAGCCTACCGGTCGGGGCGTGTGCCGTAGGCTGGAGAGAGGGACCCGCCGGGTCCCGTTCGCACTCCTGCCCGCGCCGATCGGCGCGCGGCTCCGTCCCAGCGAGGTATGTCATGCCCACCGGCAAGGTCAGGTTCTACGACGAGGAGAAGGGCTTCGGCTTCATCTCCTCCGACGACGGTCAGGACGTCTTCCTGCACGCCACCGCCCTGCCGGCGGGTACGATCCCCAAGGCCGGGGGTCGCGTCGAGTTCGGCATCGCCGACGGCAAGCGCGGTCCGCAGGCGCTGTCCGTGCGTCTCCTCGAAGCCCCCGTCAGCCTCGCCAAGCGCGCCCGCACGTCCGCGGACGACATGGCGATCATCGTCGAGGACCTCGTCAAGCTCCTCGACGGGATCGGCGGGGACCTGCGCCGTGGCCGGTACCCCAGCGCGTCCCACGCGAAGAAGGTCGCCGCCGTGCTGCGCAAGGTCGCCGATGACTTCGAGGCCTGAGGACGTGTCGGCGGAAGACGAGGCGTCGCCCGCCGAGACGGTGCCCGACGAGCGTCTGCTCGCGGCGCATGACCTCGCGCTCTCCGCGCTCCGCGAGATCACCCCGGCCGACACGATCGGCGCCCCGGCCGGTTACACGGTCGAGGCCGACGGCGTGGTCTCGCTGCGCTTCGCGACCACCCAGGCCGGCTATCCCGGCTGGTTCTGGACCGTGAGCCTCGCCGTGGTCGAGGACGCCGAGCCCACCGTGCTGGAGGCCGAACTCCTCCCGGGGGAGGGCGCCCTCCTCGCGCCGGAGTGGGTGCCCTGGGCCGTGCGGCTCGCGGAGTATCAGGCGCAGCAGGCCGTCCTCGCCGCGGCGGGAGAGGCATCCGACGATGCCGAGGACGACGCGGAGCTCGAGGCCGAGCTCGAGGCGGAGCTGGATGACATCGACGACCTCGACGCGGAGGACTTCGACCGCGACGGATCGCGCATCCTGCATGCGGGCGACGTGGACGGCGTCGACATCGACGAGCTCGCGGACGACGACGCCGACGAGTCGGACGACGACGATTCGGACGACGACGCCGATTCGGGCGACGACGAGGACGCGGCCGACGGCGACTCGGACGAGGACGCCGACGAGTCGGACGACGCTGAAGACGAGGCCGACGGCTCGGCCTCTGACGACGACGAGCACGACGACTCGGACCCGGACGCCGAGGACTGACGCGTCCTGTCGGACGGCGGCGGTGAGTCTCTGCGGGGACGGATGCGCCACGACGGTGTCGGCTGCGCGCGATGGATGTGGCGCGCCGACGGCGAGGGTGTACGCGCCGGCAGTGGTGCGCCGTCTCGCGGGCGGCGACGCGTACCGTTCTCAGGATCGGCGGGTTTGGGCTCGCGCGCGACCCCCGGAAACCCGGCTCTCCCGCGCCGACTCGGCGGTGCTGTTCCTGAGAACGGTACGGAGGGTCAGGGTGCCGGGCGGGGGTGTACGCGCCGGCAGCGGTGCGCTGTCTCGCGGTCGGCGACGTGTACCGTTCTCAGGATCAGCCTGACGGCAGTCTCGGGGCTCGCCGTCGGCGGTGCGTACCGTTCTCAGGATCAGCGGCCCTCGTCCAACGCGCGATCCCCGGAATATCGGCTCTCCGGCGCCGACACACGGGCATTGTTCCTGAGAACGGTACGGGGGTGTCGGGCCGCGGTGGGTGGCGCGGCGGTCGGGGCCGTTCCTAAGAACGGTACGGGGGGTCTGGGTTTCGAGCGCCGGGGGGCGGCGCGGGGGTGGTGTCGTTCCTGAGAACGGTACGGGTTTGTCCGGGTTCCGGCGGGGCTGGTCGGCGCGGCGGTGGGCCGGGGTCAGGCCGAGAGGTGCTCGACGGTGTAGTCGATGGAGCGGATGAGCTGGCGCACATCGTCCGGCTCGATCGAGACGAACGTCGCGACGCGCAGCTGGTTGCGCCCGAGCTTGCGGTACGGCTCGGTGTCGACGATGCCGTTGGCGCGCAGGCTCTTGGCGACGGCCGCCGCATCCACCGACTCCTCGAAGTCGATCGTCACCACGACGGGGGAGCGGTCGGCGGGGTCGGCGACGAACGGCGTCGCGAAGGCGGACGCCTCGGCCCAGTCGTAGAGCGCCTGCGACGACTCGCGCGTGCGCGCCGCCGCCCAGGACAGCCCGCCGTTGCCGAGGATCCACCCGAGCTGGTCGTCCATCAGAAGGAGCGTCGCGAGGGCCGGCGTGTTGAGCGTCTGGTTCAGTCGGGAGTTGTCGACGGCGTTCTTCAGGCTGAGGAACTCGGGGATGTAGCGACCCGACGCGGCGATGCGCTCGATGCGCTCGATCGCGGCGGGGGAGACGAATGCGAACCACAGCCCGCCGTCCGATCCGAGGTTCTTCTGCGGCGCGAAGTAGTAGACGTCCGCCTGGCTCGCATCGAGGTCGATGCCCGCCGCGGCGCTCGTCGCGTCGATGACGGTGAGTGCGCCGTCGTCGCCGTGCACGCGCTCGACCGGCGCCGACACCCCCGTCGAGGTCTCGTTGTGCGGCCACGCGTAGACGTCCACGCCCTCGACGGGGATGGCGGTGGTGCGCGTGCCCGCCTCGGCGTTCCGGATGTCGGGGGCCTCGAGCCACGGTGCCTTCGCGGCGCCGCCGAACTTGCCGCCGAACTCGCCGAACACGAGGTTCTGGCTGCGGCGGTCGATGAGGCCGAAGGCCGCGGCATCCCAGAATGCCGTCGACCCGCCGTTGCCGAGGATGACCTCGTACCCCTCGGGCAGGCGGAAGAGCTCGGCCAGGTGCGCGCGCACGCTGCCGACGAGATCCTTCACCGGAGCCTGACGGTGGGACGTGCCGAGGAGGGCTCCGCCGGCACCGACGAGCGCCTCCAGCTGGGCGCCGCGCACCTTCGAGGGGCCGCATCCGAAGCGTCCGTCGACGGGCAGGATCTCACGAGGAAGGACGACGTGGGGCATGGGTCGATTCTAGGCGGACGCCACCGGGTCCCCCGCGACGATGACGCCCGTCACGCGTGCGTCGGCGTCGAGCACCACCGCGTCCGCGCGTCGGCCGGGCGCGAGGTCGCCGACGTCGTCCCATCCCATCGCGCGGGCGGGGGTCGTCGAGGTCTGGCGGACGGCTCGGAGCCACGCGGCATCCGTCGGGCGCCCGTCGGGCGACCCCCCGCCGGCGGCGAGCGCCGCGCGGAAGAGCGCGTCCATCGTGGTGGTGGACCCGGCGATGATGTCCGTGCCCGCGACGTGCGCGACCCCGTCGTGGACGGTGACGGCCAGCGCGCCGAGGCGGTACTCGCCGTCGCCGAGTCCGGCGGCCGCCATCGCGTCGGTGACGAGGGCGATGCGGTCGGCGCCGGCCGTCCGCACGACCTCGCGGTACAGCGCCGGATGCAGGTGGGTGCCGTCGGCGATCATCTCGAGCGTCACCTCCGGATCGGAGGCCAGTGCCAGCACCGGTCCGGGCTCGCGGTGGTGGAGCGGCCGCATCGCGTTGAAGAGGTGGGTCGCGACGCGCGCGCCGGCCTCGATCGCCGCCAGGGTCTGGGCGTAGGTCGCGTCGGTGTGCCCGACCGCGGCGATGGCGCCCGCTGCGGTGATCCGCCGGACGGCGTCCAGTCCGCCCGGCAGCTCGGGGGCGATCGTCACCATCCGCACCGCTCCCCGGCCCGTGGCCAGCAGGCGCTCGACGTCCGCCGGTCGCGGGGCACGGAGCGCGTCGTGGTCGTGCGCCCCGCCGCGCACGGGGCTGATCCACGGACCCTCGAGGTGGATGCCGCGGATCACGCCCTCGTCCGCAAGATCGGCCAGGAGCGCCACGGAGGCGAGGAGGCGGTCGAGGTCCGCGGTCACGAGACTCGCCATGGTCGTGGTGGTGCCATGGGCGAGGTGCGCGGCGCGCGCACGGCGGACCGATCGCTCGTCGAGGTCGGTGTACGAACCGCCTCCGCCGCCGTGGACGTGGATGTCGACGAAGCCCGGCACGACCGTCGCCTCGGGCAGTACGAGGTCGGCGTCGCCGCGCCGGCCTGCGCCGATGCCGACGATCCGGCCGTCCACGTGCTCGATCCATCCGGGGCTGTGCACCGCGGTCGACGTCGCCACCCGTCCCGCGCCGAGGATCGGCATCCGCTCAGCCGTCCCGGCCGTCGTAGCGCTGCCAGTCGGGGAGGTGGTCGTAGGTGTAGCGGTAGTAGTCGGCGAGCTCGAGCCGGCTCGCCGCGGCCTCGTCCACCACGACCGTGGCGTCGGGGTGGAGCTGCAGCGCGCTGCCGGGGCACATGCTCGACACCGGACCCTCGACCATGCGTGCGACGGCCTCCGCCTTCGCCTCGCCCTGCGCCACGAGGACCAGCTGCCGCGCATCCAGGATGGTGGCGAGTCCCTGGGTGAGGCAGTGGGTGGGGACGTCGTCGGGGCTCTCGAAGAACCGCGCGTTGTCGGCGCGTGTCGTGGGGGCGAGCGTCTTGATGCGCGTGCGGGAGGCGAACGAGGAGGTGGGCTCGTTGAAGCCGATGTGTCCGTTGGCGCCGATGCCGAGGATCTGCACGTCGACCCCGCCGGCGTCGCGGATCGCGCGCTCGTAGTCCTCGCACGCGCGCGGCAGGTCGGCGGCCGCCCCGTCCGGTACGTGGACGAGGGCGGGCCGCATCCCGAGCGGCTCGACGACCTCGTGACGGATGACCGAGTGGTAGCTCTGCGGGTGGTCGAGGGGGAGGCCGACGTACTCGTCGAGCGCGAACGCGCGGACGCGGGAGAAGTCGAGCTGGCCCGTCTCGGCACGCCGGGCCAGCTCCCGGTAGATCGCGAGCGGCGATGAGCCGGTCGCCACGCCGAGGACCGCGTCGGGCCGCGTGCGGACGGCCATCGCGACCTTCGCGGCGGCGATGCGCCCGACCTCTTCGGGGGTGGGGACGATGACGACCTGCATGGCGACTCCTATTGGTCTATACCAATCTCACCTAAGGTTGTCACAGGCCGTTCGGCCGAGTCAACGCGGGGAGCCGTCCATGCGGGTGCCGAAGTACTACACGCAGAAGGTGCGCATCCAGGAGCTGATCCGGGATGCCGCGCCAGGAACGATGCTGCCGACCGAGCGGGAGCTCGCGGAGCGCTTCGGGACCTCGCGCACGACCGTGCGCCAGGCGCTCGCCGAGCTCGTCGCCGAGGGGCGGCTCGACCGGGTGCAGGGGCGGGGGACCTTCGTCGCCGCGCCGAAGATCGTGCACCTCCGCCAGCTCACCTCGTTCAGCGAGGACCTCGCCGGGCTCGCGACGCGCAGCGATGTGCTGGCCCTCTCCGAGGAGGCGGCGGATGCCGCGGTCGCGGCGCACCTGCGGATCGAACCGGGCGCCGTCGTCCATCGCGTGGAGCGCGTGCGCCGCGTCGGCGACGAGCCCCTCGCGCACGAGACGGCGTTCCTCGTCGGCCCGCTGCCGGACCTGGCGCGCGAGCTCGCCGCCCGCGGCTCCCTGTACCGCACCCTCCGGGAGGCGTACGGGATCGTGCCCGCGGGGGTGCAGGACGACGTCGAGACGGCGCTGGCGTCGCCGGACGAGGCGCGTGTGCTCGAGACCGACGTCGGGCTGCCGCTCCTCCTCGTGCACCGCACCGCGTGGGATGCCGCGGGCACGGTCGTCGAGTGGACGCGCTCCGCCTTCCGCGGGGACCGCTTCCGCTTCCGCGCCCGCGCCGGCGAGGCGCCGGGCGAACCGCGTGTCCCCTCGCCGGGATAGGCTGTCCTTACCTATGCGGCGCCCCGAAAGACGCGGAGAAACCCCACGATGACGGACCTGATCGACACCACCGAGATGTATCTGCGTACGATCCTCGAGCTCGAGGAGGAGAACATCGTTCCCCTGCGCGCGCGCATCTCGGAGCGCCTCGGTCACTCCGGGCCCACGGTGTCGCAGACGGTGGGCCGCATGGAGCGCGACGGGCTGGTCGTGGTGTCCGAGGATCGCACGCTGGAGCTCACCGACGCCGGCCGGCAGAAGGCCATCGACGTCATGCGCAAGCACCGGCTGGCCGAGCGCCTCCTCAGCGACGTCATCGGGCTCGACTGGGCGTACGTCCACGAGGAGGCGTGCCGCTGGGAGCACGTCATGAGCGAGCAGGTCGAGCGCCGCCTCGTCGAGCTCCTCGGGCATCCCACCGAGTCGCCGTACGGCAACCCCATCCCGGGTCTCGCCCAGCTCGGCGACATCCCCGCGATCGAGTTCGAGATGGGTGTCGTGGGTCTCGTGCGCAAGCTCGACGCCGACGGCGGGCCCATCCGCGGCACGGTCCGTCGCCTCGCCGAGCCGGCGCAGGTCGATCCCGAGCTGCTGCAGCAGCTGCGCGGCGCGGGCGTCGTCCCCGGCGCGGCCGGCGATTACCGCTACAGCGAGGGCTACGTCCTGGTGCAGATGGACGGGAACGACGAGGGCCTGGAGCTCCCGGTCGAGGTCGCGTCGCACATCTTCCTGGTCGACGAGCGTCGCTGACCTCCGCGTCCGCGGGGCTTCGGGGGCGCGGCGCGCCACCCCGCGGGCGTGACTTATTCGTTACCATCCGGTAGCCTCGAACACGTCCACAGGCGAGAAGCCCGCCGACGGACCCCGTGCAGACTGCCTCATCGGCTCGTCGTCCGCGCGGTGAAGCCGCACAGCGTGCCCCGACACATGTGCCCCCGAGCAGAAGTGCCGACGAGCCAGCAGCCGTTCACGCGGAGGCGGAGGCGACGGAGGAAAGCTTGGCTGAAGAGAACGACTCGACCGCGATCGAGCCCGAAGAGACCGCGACGAGCCTCACTCGCTCCCGACGCGCCACCCGCGCGGCGGCGACCCGCCCGAAGGGCGGCCGTGCGGCGCGTCCCGCGGCCGCGGCCGCGGTCGCGGCGCCCGCGGTGAAGGCGCCGCGCGCCCGTCGCCGGCCGGTCCGCAGCCTCGCGGTGTACGGCGTGATCGGCGCGCTGGTCGCGACCGTCGCCATCCCGGCCTATGCCGCCTCGCAGAACACGGCGTCGGCGCGCACCATCCAGCAGGTCGCCGCGGACGACGCCCAGTCGCTCGTCGTCGCGTCCGACGCGACCGAGTCGACGATCACGCGCGACAGCTACGCGGCGACCACCGCCGACGAGATCTCCAAGAAGAAGGCCGAGGAGGCCGCGGCCGCTCGTGCCCGGCAGACCTCCCGGGTGAGCGCGGCGAGCCTGAACATCGACCTCAACATGCATGCCCCGGGCTCCGGCGCGATCCGCTGGCCGCTCGCGCACGTCGATCACGTGGGCGAGGGCTTCGGCGCCCGCGGCGGCGAGCACCAGGGCGTCGACCTCCTCGATCCGGCCCGCACCCCGATCTTCGCCGCGATGGCGGGTACCGTGCGCGTCTCGCAGGACAGCTTCGGCGGGTACGGCGTCTGCATCACGATCGACTCCGTCGTGAACGGGCAGAAGGTCTCCACGCTGTACGGCCACATGACCTACGGCAGCCGCGTCGTACAGGCGGGGCAGACGGTCGCCGCCGGTCAGCTCATCGGCCTCGTGGGCAGCACCGGCCGCTCGACGGCGAACCACCTCCACTTCGAGGTGATGCTCAACGGCACGCACGTCGACCCGCTCGCGTGGCTGCTGACGAACGTCGGCCCGGTGCCGTAGAGCGGCGCTTTCCCGACACGCCACCTCTCGTTCACCGCCCTGCGGCCCTCCTCGGTCCGGATGGGTTTAGCCTGATCGCAGACGTTCGAGTGACGCGAGAGGGAAGCCGATGGGCAGCACACCACGCATCCGCACCATGGATGCGCTCGGCCTGCTCGTCCTCCGGCATCGGATGAGCGGATGCCACGCCGTGCGCGTGGCGCCGGGGCGCTGTCTGTAGACAGCGCCTTTTTCATTGCCCGCGCGCGGCACGCGACGTCCTTGTGAGTCGAATATCCGGGAAGCCGTCTCGGACCGTTCGTGAGGATGACGAATGCGCACACTGGTGCTGAATGCAGGGTACGAGCCGCTCGCGGTCGTGTCGTTCAAGAGGGCCCTGGTCCTGGTGATGAACGACAAGGCGACGATCGTGGAGCACATCGAGGGCGATCCGATCTGGGGCTCCAGCGGAACGTACGAACGTCCCGCGGTGATCGTCCTGACCAGATACGTCCGCGTGCCCCACGGCCGCCACGTGCCCGTCACCCGGAGGGGCGTCCTCCGTCGCGACGGGTTCCGGTGCGCCTACTGCGGGACCTCGGCGTCGACCATCGATCACGTCCTGCCCCGCTCGCGCGGCGGCGCGGACTCATGGGAGAACCTGGTCGCGTGCTGCCTGCGGTGCAACAACACCAAGAGCGACCGGACGCCGCAGGAGATGTCGTGGACGCTGCGCTTCGCCCCGCGGCCGCCGCAGGGCGCGCACTGGACGGTTCGCGGCGCCGAGCGGAGCGATCCGCGGTGGGAGCCGTACCTGGCCCTCGCGGCCTGAACGACTCAGGGCTCGCCGAGTCGCCGCAGCCAGGTCGTGAGGATCCGCTCGAGGTCCGCGGCATCCGAGGGTGAGAGCTCGTCGACGAGGTCGCGCTCGTTGCGCATGTGGGCGGTGAAGGCGCGGTCGATGAGTTCGCGCCCCGCATCGGTGAGCTCGACGGTGCGCCGACGGGCGTCGGATGCCTCGCCCCGGCGCCGAACGAGACCGCGCTCCTCGAGGCGGTCGACGCGCTTGGTGAGCCCGCCCGTGGTGACCATCGTGTGCGCGGCGAGGTCGCCGGCCGCGCGGGCGTGACCGGGGGAGCGGCGCAGGGTCGCGAGGAGGTCGAACTCGGGCTCGGTCAGGTCGAACCGCGCGTAGACCTCGATGAGGCGGCGCGTGAGCGACATCCCGACGCGGTGGAGCCGGCCGATCACGCCCTGCGCGGAGGTGTCGACGTCGGGGCGTTCGCGTTGCCAGTCGGCCTGGATCTGCGCGACGCGATCGGGCGCGGCATCCGTCGGGGATTCAGCCATGGAGGAATAGTACCTTCCGTGGAAGTATTATTACCTTCCATGGAAGAAAAGTCGCTGCGGTGGATCCCGATCACGGCGATCGCGGCGATCGCGTGGGGAAGCACGTACTTCGTCACGAACCACCTCCTCCCCGCGGGGTCTCCGCTGTGGGGAGGGCTGCTTCGGGCGCTGCCTGCCGGGCTCGTCGTCCTCGCGCTCGCACGAAAGCTGCCGACGGGCGCGTGGTGGTGGCGCTCGCTGCTGCTGGGCGTACTCAACGTGGGCGGCTTCTTCGTGCTCGTGTACATCGCGGGCCAGCGGCTCCCCTCGAGCCTCGCCGCGACGCTCATGTCCACCTCCGCCGCGGTGATGATGCTCTTCGCGTGGGCGCTGCTGCGGCAGCGGCCGACCCTGGCGGCGGTGATCGGCGCTGCGGCGGGGCTCGGCGGCGTCCTCCTCATGCTCGGCGCCGACGGGGGAGGCGTCGACCCCTGGGGGGTCGCGGCATCCCTCGGTGCGATGGTGTCGTCGTCGCTCGGCTACATCCTCACGGCGCGGTGGGGCGGTGACGTCCCCGCGCTGCACATGACCGCGTGGCAGCTGCTCGGCGGGTCGCTCGTGCTGCTGCCGGTCGCCGTCATCGTCGAGGGTGCGCCGCCGGCCCTGACCCCTGGCTCGGCGCTGGGTTTCGCCTACGTGAGTCTCATCGCAACGGCGCTCGCGTACGTGTGCTGGTTCTCGGGGCTGCGGCGGCTGCCGGCATCCGCGGTCGGCATCGTCGGCCTCCTCAACCCCGTGACCGGCGTGCTGCTCGGCGTGCTGCTGGCCGGCGAGGCGTTCGGGCCTGCGCAGGTCATCGGCATCGCGCTGGTGCTGCTCGGCGTGGCCCTCGGTGTGGTGGGCCCGCGGCTGGTCGCAGCGCGCGCGGTACGCCGGGGCGGCCGGATTCCTGCGGTGGCGGGCAATCCTCCTGCGTCCGCGCCGCGGGGGACGTGATGGGATGGATGCCATGACCCGGGCACTCATCGTGATCGACATGCAGCGCGGCTTCGACGACCTCGACTTCTGGGGGCCGACGGCGAACCCCGACTGCGAGCGCAACGTCGCGACGCTCATCGCGGCGTGGGAGACGGCGGGCGACCCGATCGTCGTGGTGCGGCACGACTCGCGCGGCGAGGCGTCCCCGCTGCATCCGGATCACGCGGGCAACGCACTGGTGCCGGCGGTGGCCGCGGTGCATCCGGCGCTGTTCGTGTCGAAGGACGTGAACTCCGCGTTCTACGGCGACCCGGATCTGCACGCGTGGCTGCAGGAGCAGGGCATCCGCGAACTCGTGATCTGCGGCATCCAGACCAACATGTGCGTCGAGACGACGGCCCGCATGGCGGGGAACCTCGGCTACGCCACGACGGTGGTGCTGGATGCCACGCGCACGTTCGATCTGTCCGAGGATGTCGCCGGACTCGGCGTCGTCACCCGCACGGCGGCTGAGCTCATGGCGACGACCGCGCTCGTCCTCCAGGGCGGCGGGTTCGCGCGGATCGTCGCGACAGCGGACCTGGTCCCTCGAATCGGGGGATGATCGAACATCCGCACGGATTTCGCATCCATGCGGTGTCGGAAGGCCGCGCTAGCGTGGCTCTCACCATTGACGGCCTAGAACATACGTTCTAATCTGTGGGAGTGAGGGCGACCGTGCAGGCAGGCGACGCGACCTCCGCCCAGAGTGAGGTGCCGGAGGGCGAGCGCACGACGGGTGGTGAGGTGGCCCGTCTGCGCGCGCAGCTCGAGCGGGTGCAGCGGCGCCGTCTCGAGCTGCCGGTGCTGCCGACCATCCCGGCTCTCGCCTCCCTCCTGCCGGGCGGAGGCCTGCGTCCGGGTGCGGCGTACTCGGTCGGTCCGTCCGTCTCGCTCCTGCTGGCACTGCTCGCCCGTCCCTCGCAGGAGGGGTCGTGGTGCGGGGTGGTGGGGCTCCCGGAGCTCGGCGTCGAGGCGGCCGAGCACCTGGGGGTGGATCTCGCCAGGCTCGTGCTGATCCCGGACCCGGGGCCGCGCTGGCTCGCGGTGACCGCCACGATCGCCGAGGTGCTCCCCGTGGTCGTGGTGCGACCACGGGGCAGTGCGGCCGACGCGGAGGTCGCGCGGCTCGCGGCGCGTCTGCGCGACCGGGGGGCCGTGCTGCTCGTGCGGGGCGCGTGGCCGCAGGCCGAGGCGGTGATCGACGTCGACGAGGCGCAGTGGGCGGGCGTCGGCGCGGGCTTCGGCTACCTCTCCCGCCGTGAGGTGACGGTGACGGTGCGCAGTCGCCACTCCGCGGCACCCCGGCGGGAGCGGCTGCTGCTGCCCGACGCGGCGGGCGCCGCCGTCGCCGCGCCGACCCCGGCCGTGCCCGGGCGGGTCGAGCGGGTCACGCCCGAGCGGGTCACGCCCGAGCGGGTCGCGCGGGTCGTGCCCGAGCGTGAGCTGCGGGCGGTGGGCTGATGACCGTGGTGCGCAGCCTCGTGCTGTGGTTCCCGGACTGGCCGGTGACCGCGCTCGCCCGCGAGACGGGGGCCTTCGCGCCGCAGGGAGAATCGGGAGAGGACAGGGAGCAGCCGATCGCCGTGCTCGACAAGGGGATCGTGGTCGCCTGCTCCGCCCTCGCTCGGGCGGAGGGGGTGCGCCGCGGTCAACGCCGGCGCGACGCGCAGGCGCACTGCCCCCGGCTGAAGGTCGTGGCATCCGACCCCGACCGCGACCAGCGCGCGTTCGCCCCCGTCGTCACGCGCATCGAGCAGATCGCGCCCGGGGTGCAGGTGATCCGTCCCGGGCTGTGCGCGCTGCGGGCGCGGGGTCCCGCCCGCTACTACGGGGGAGAGGCGGCGGCGGCCGGCGTCATCCTGGAGGCCCTCGCGGAGCAGGGGTTCGCGGAGGTCAGGGTCGGGGTGGCGGACGGCCCGTTCACCGCCGAGCAGGCGGCCAGGGCACCGGGCCGCGCCGCCGTGCGGGTGGTGCCGCCGGGTGAGGCCGAGGCCTTCCTCGCGCCGCTGCCGGTGTCCGCGCTCGAGGAGCCCGATCTGGCGCACCTCCTCGGCCGGCTCGGGGTGCAGACGCTCGGCGGGTTCGCGGCGCTCGATCCGGAACGGGTGCGGGAGCGCTTCGGCGAGCGGGGGCTGCGGCTGCGCGCGCTCGCCGCCGGTGCCGACTCCCGGTCGGTGACTCCGCGCACGCCGCCCGTCGAACTGCATCGCGAGGTGGCGTTCGAGCCGCCGCTCGAGCTGGCCGAGCAGGTCGCGTTCGGCATGCGCATCGCCGCCGAGCAGTTCATCGCCGGCATCGGCGCGCAGGGTCTCGTCTGCACAGAGCTGCGGGTGGAGCTCACCGGCGAGCGGGGCGAGCGCAGCGAACGGGTGTGGCTGCACCCCGGCTCGTTCGACGGCGCCGCCGTCGTCGACCGCGTGCGGTGGCAGCTCGCCGAGGACGCGCAGAGCGAGGTGCTGCGCAGCGGGGTGGTGAGCGCGCGCATCTCGCCCGAGGCGGTGGATGCGGCATCCCACCACCGCCCCGCGATCTTCGGCTCGGGGCCGGAGGAGAAGGTGCACCACGCCCTCTCGCGGGTGCAGGCGATGCTCGGCCATCGCGGCGTGCTCACGCCCGCGATCGGGGGTGGTCGGTGGCTCGCCGAGCGGCAGGTCCTCGTCCCGTGGGGCGATCGCGCCGCACCGACGGCGGAGCGGGCGCGGCCGTGGCCGGGCAGCCTTCCTGCCCCGCTGCCGGCGACGGTCTATCCCGAGCCGCGCCCCGTCGAGGTGGTCGCCGAGACCGGGGTGACGGTCGAGGTCGACGAGCGGGGGGCGCTCACGGCACCGCCCGCGCGGTTCACGGAGGGGGGCCGTCGCCGCGCGATCGTCTCGTGGGCGGGGCCGTGGCCGCTGAACGAGCGGGAGTGGGATGCTGTGCGCCGGCGCCGCGCGTTCCGGTTCCAGATCGTCGACGATCGCGACGCCTGGCTGCTGATCTGCGAGGGCGGCCGATGGAGTGCGGAGGCGCGCTATGACTGAGCCAGCAGCCGCGGGGAGGGCCGGCTGATGGGCTTCAACAACCCCTCGGTCCCGTGGTCCGAGATGGAGCGCGTGCTCAGCGACCGGCGTCGCCCCCAGGGCGTGCCCGCGGGAGCAGACGGCGGCGACAGCCCGGCGTGGTCGCACAAGCGCGGTCCGTACGTGCCGCCCGAGATCGAGCGTCCCGCCGACGCCGTCCCATACGCCGAGCTGCACGCGCATTCGTCGTACTCGTTCCTCGACGGTGCCTCCTCGCCCGAAGACCTCGTCGAGGAGGCCGAGCGGCTGGGCCTGCACGCTCTGGCCCTCGCCGACCACGACGGCTTCTACGGCATCGTGCGGTTCGCCGAGGCGGCCGAGGCGCGCGCCGTCCGCACGGTCTTCGGGGCCGAGCTGTCGCTCCAGCTGCCGAAGCCGCAGAACGGCGAGCCCGACCCGGCCGGCTCGCACCTCCTCGTCCTCGCGCGGCAGGAGGAGGGGTACCACCGCCTGGCCAGCGCCCTCACCCACGCGCAGCTGCGCGGTGCCGAGAAGGGGCGCCCGGTCTACGACCTCGACGAGCTCGCGGCGCAGGCTGACGGGCACTGGGCGGTGCTCACCGGGTGCCGCAAGGGCGCGGTGCGGCAGGCGCTCGCCGCCGGCGGGGCGGATGCCGCGGCCCTCGAGCTCGATCGTCTGGTCGACCTGTTCGGGCGGGGCGCCGTGCACGTCGAGCTGATCGATCACGGCGAGCCGAGGGACTCCACGGTCAACGATCTCCTCGCCGCGCTCGCGGCGGAGCGCGGGCTGCCGGTGATCCCGACGAACAACGTGCACTACGCCGCACCCCAGCGCCGCCACCTGGCTGCGGCGATCGCGGCGGTGCGGGCGAACCGCAGCCTCGACGAGCTCGACGGCTGGCTGCCGGTCCACGCGGGCGCCCACCTGCGCTCCGGTGCTGAGATGACCGCGCGCTTCGCGCGGTATCCCGGCGCCGTCGCACGGACGGTGGCGCTCGCCGACGAGCTCGCCTTCCCGCTGCGCAGCGCCCGTCCCGCTCTCCCGAAGCAGCAGGTGCCGGAGGGGCACACGCCGATGTCGTGGCTGCGGCACCTGGTGTGGGAGGCGGTGCCGCGCAAGTACCCCCGCTTGAAGGAGAAGGACCGCGTCCGCATCGAGAACGAGCTCGCCGTCATCGAGACGAAGGACTTCCCCGGCTACTTCCTGATCGTCTACGGCATCGTGCAGGAGGCGCGGCGCCGCGGCATCCTGTGTCAGGGCCGGGGCTCCGCGGCCAACAGCGCCATCTGCTATCTGCTCGACATCACCGCGGTCGACGCGATCCTCTACGACCTGCCGTTCGAGCGCTTCCTGTCGAGCCTGCGCGACGAGGAGCCCGACATCGACGTCGACTTCGACTCCGATCGGCGCGAGGAGATCATCCAGTGGGTGTACCAGACCTACGGCCGAGATCGGGCGGCACAGGTCGCGAACGTCATCCAGTACCGCCCCAAGAACGCGGTGCGCGACATGGCGAAGGCGCTCGGTCATTCGCCGGGGCAGCAGGATGCCTGGTCGAAGCAGGTCGAGCAGTGGGGGGCGACGCTGTCGACCGACGACGGGCACGACATCCCCGGGCAGGTCGTCGAGTACGCCGGCGAGCTGCTGAAGGCGCCGCGGCACCTCGGCATCCACTCCGGCGGGATGGTGCTCACCGAGCGGCCCGTGGGGGAGGTGGTGCCGATCGAGCACGCGCGCATGGAGAACCGCACCGTCATCCAGTGGGACAAGGACGACGCCGCCTGGATGGGGCTGGTCAAGTTCGACCTGCTGGGGCTCGGGATGCTCGCCGCCCTCCAGTACTGCTTCGACCTCATCCGCGACGCGACCGGGGAGGAGTGGGAGCTCGCGACCATCCCGAAGGAGGAGCAGGCCGTCTACGACATGCTGTGCCGGGCCGACTCGATCGGCGTGTTCCAGGTCGAATCGCGCGCGCAGATGGGGCTGTTGCCGCGCCTGCAGCCGCGGCGGTTCTACGACCTCGTGATCGAGATCGCGCTCATCCGGCCGGGGCCGATCCAGGGCGGGGCGGTGCATCCCTTCGTGCGGCGCAAGCTCGGTCTCGACGCGGTGACCTATCCGCACCCCAAGCTCCGGCCCGTGCTGGAGCGGACGCTGGGCATCCCGGTGTTCCAGGAGCAGCTCATGCAGATGGGCATGGCCGTCGGGGGCCTTTCGGGAGAGGACGCCGATCTGCTGCGGCGGGCGATGGGCTCCAAGCGCGGGGTGGAGCGCATCGACTCGCTCAAGGCCAAGCTCTACGCGGGCATGGCCGAGAACGGGCTCGTGGGCGACGACGCGGATGCGATCTACGCCAAGATCCAGGCGTTCGCGAACTTCGGGTTCGCCGAGTCGCACTCGCTGTCGTTCGGGCTCCTCGTCTACGCGAGCTCATGGCTCAAGCTGCACTACCCCGCCGCGTTCCTCGCCGGGCTGCTGCGCGCGCAGCCGATGGGGTTCTACTCGCCGGCGACCCTTGTCGCGGACGCGCGGCATCACGGCGTCGAGGTGCGCCGCCCCGACCTGCACCTCTCCGGCGTCCAGGCGGTGCTCGAGCCGGTCGATGCGGGGGCGTTGCGCGCGGGGGCGCTGCGCGGGATGCCGTCCGCCGATGCGTCCCGCGACGACCTTCGGCCGTCGCCCGCCAGGCCCGAGCCGGCATCGGCGGACGGCATCCCGCTCCGCACCGCGCGGCAGCGCTCCGCGGATGCGTCCCGCGACGACCTTCGACCGTCGCCCGCCAGACCCGAGCCGGCATCGGCGGACGGCATCCCGCTCCGCTCCGTGCGCCCGACCGGGCTCGACGCGTGCGCGGAGCGGGAGCAGCCGCCGGTGGGGGAGTTCGACCGCGATGCGCCGGACGAGAGCGCGGCGCACCGCCGGGACGGCGAGCTCACCGTGCGTCTCGGGCTCGCGGGGGTCAAGGGCATCGGAGTGGCAGTCGCCGAACGGATCGTGGCCGAGCGGGAGGCGCACGGGCGCTACCGCGACCTGCGCGACCTGGTCCGGCGCACCGACCTCACCGCTGCCCAGCTCGAGTCGCTGGCGACCGCGGGGGCGTTCGAGTGCCTCGGGCTGACGCGCCGCGAGGCGATCTGGATGGCCGGCTCCGCCGCGGAGGACCGCGCCCGCTACCTCCCCGACTCGATGGTCGCGGTGCAGCCGCCGCTGTTCTCCGACCCGACCAGCTACGAGCGGCTGGCCGCCGATCTGTGGGCGACGGGGATCTCGACCGACGACCATCCGATGACGCACTTCCGCTCCGGCCTCGACGCCCGTGGCGTGCTCACCTCGCGGGAGCTGCGCACCTTCGAGATGGGGCGTCGCATCGAGGTCGCCGGCCTCGTCACGCACCGGCAACGGCCGGCCACGGCATCCGGGGTGACGTTCCTCAACCTCGAGGACGAGCACGGACTCGTCAACGTGGTCTGCTCGGTGGGGGTGTGGAACCGCTACCGGCGGGTCGTCCGCGACTCTCCCGCCCTGATCGTGCGCGGAATCCTGGAGCGCTCGGTGGAGGGGGTCACGAACCTCCTCGCCGACGGGTTCGAGGATCTCCGGGTCGGCGTCACGCACGCATCGCGGGACTTCCGGTGAGGTGGGGAGGGGGAAGAGGCCGGCCCGCCTCCGTGGACGCGGGCCGGCCCGTTCTCACGCCTGCGCTTCGAGCGCGAACCGCACGCCGCCGTCTTCGACGCGGGCGTCGAGGACCTGCTCGGCGAGGACCACCGCGGCGTTCTCGTCGAGGAAGATCCGCGCGCCCGACTCTTCGACGACGGCATCCGTCGTCTCGGCGCCGTTGACGACGCTCAGCGCGAAGCCCCCGTTGGTGTCACCCGAGCCGTAGATGCGCAGACCACCGGTCTGCTCATCCGCGGTCCGCGAGACGAGGGACTTGACGGCCGTGGCCGCGTTCTCGGTCAGTGTCAGCATGTTCGCCTTCCTTTCCTTGTACTGCGGAACAGGCCACGATTCCGAGAGTCGGACGAGACCACAAGCGTCGCAGCCCATTCGGAGGGGATTCACACGTGGGCCGACCGAGACGATCGGTGCCCGCCACCGCCCGGGCTCAGCCCTTCAGCTGCTGGTCGGTGTTCGTGTAGACGATCGAATCCGCCGTGGCTCCCACGAGCCCGAGCGTCACCCGGCCGAGGAGCGGCGCGATACCGTCGGCGGGCGGCGGGGTGTGTGCGCCCAGGGTGAGGGAGTGGCCGTCCGGCGTGGTCGCGGTGAGCGAGTCGACGTACACCTCGACGTGACCGGTGAGCGTCATCTGATCGGCGGTGGTGACGAGCACCGGGCCGGTGTCGCGCCGGACGGTGAGAGAGAAGCCGCCGATCGTGATGCGGTCCGCCGAGAGCTTCAGCACCGGCACCCGGCTGCCGTCTGCGAGGGGAACGGTCACCAGCTCGATGCCCTGCAACCCCGAGAACGACAGCGACTGCGAGCCCAGCTGCGCCGGCGGCTGGGTGAACACGGGCGCACCGGGATCGGGCGTCGCGGATGCCGACGGCGTCGGCGAGGGCGACGTGCCGGGCGTGGATGGTGTTCCGGCGCCCGGACCGGCCCCCGGCGTGGTGCCGGGCAGCCCCGGAAGGGGAAGACCGGGGCCGCCCGACGAGGAGGGACTGGGGGTGGGATCAGGCGTGGCCGGGGCGCACGGCATGATGATCGGGATGCAGAGGGCGCCGGGCTGCGCGGTCGCCGCCTGCGCGGTCGGTGGCAGCGCGGCGCCCACGGTCGAGGCGCCGACGACGATCCCGCCCGCGATCACCGCGGCGACGAGCCCCAGGCGGCGGCGCATCACGGCGCCGTCTCCTCCCGATCGGAATCGGGTTGGGGGTCGGGCTCGAAATCCGCGTGCGGTTCAGCCTCAGCGGATGCCGCTGCGACGGCGGTGCGCGGCATCCAGGCGGTGACGATCACGCCGCCCACGCACGCGAGGATCATGCCGATGAGGAACCCGCCGAGGTTCACGCCGACGAGCGAGTACACCGCGACGGCGAGCGCGATGACACCGTAGAAGACGTGGTGCGCGGGCATCGTGATCGCGAGGATGCCGAGGAGCACGAGCGCGATCGGGATGATGGTCGCCTGCAGCCCCTCGATCCCGAGCTGCACGTGGATGTGACCGATGTCGAGTTGCCCGGAGAAGAACATCTCGATGCCGCCGAGCGCGACGAGGAGGCCTCCGACGAACGGGCGCTCGCGGCGCCACGTGCGAAAGCGGGCGTCCCGCGGTGCGGCCGCCGCGCGGCCGGGGCGGGACGCGGGCGCGGTCAGAAGCATCCCTTCGATCCGTCCGTCAGCTGCAGCGTCATGCCGGTGAGCGTGAAGACCGATGCCTGTGTGCTCCACGCCGTCTGCTCCAGGTTGGAGATCGTCACGGTGTCGGCATCCTGCGCGAAGTCGCCCGCGGAGCCCTTCGCCGCGGTGTTGACGGTGGACGCGTCGACGCCGATGCGGATGTTGCCGAACGACGAGTCGCCCTTGAGGCCCGTCATGCCGATCTGGAGGTCGGATGCCGACGCGGGCTTGCCGCCGCCGCCCGCCTTGATCAGCACGCCGACCTTGCCGAGCGGCGTGTCGGTGATGACGGATTGGCACAGGTCGGCGAGCGTCGCGGACTTGATGTTCGCGATAGCGACCGAGTGCTCCTTGCCGGCGGTGTCCTTCGTGACGCCGGCGTACTGCGAGAAGCCGGTGCCCTCCAGCTTGCTGGCGCTGATCTGGAACTGGCTGCCCGACACCGCGAACGAGACCGGCACCGCGCCCTGCGCGACTCCCGTCATCAGGACGGCCGAGGCGATCCCGACCGGGATCGCGGTGAGCGTGATTCTTCCTGCGCGCGAGCGCAGCAGATTGCGGAACTTCATCGAACCCTCCCCGGTTCGGCTCCGGCTGCGTCGCCGGGGCTCCTTTCGACCATATGCCCTATTGACGAACGGTCAATAAGACGGCGATTAGTCTTCTCTCATGTCTGCGGAGCGCCGAACCCGACTCGGTCGCGACGAGCGTCGCACCCAGCTGGTGGCGCTCGGCGTGCTGTTCCTCGTGGATCGGCCGCTCGAGGAGCTCTCGATCGACGAGCTCGCGCGACGGGCGGGCGTGTCGCGGGCGCTCGTCTTCCACTACTTCGGATCGCGGCAGGGGATGCACGCCGAGGTCGTGGCGACCGCGCGCGACAGCCTCCTGTTCGCGACCGAGCCGCGTCCCGAGCTCGCCCCCGAGGAGCGCCTGCGCGACACCCTCGCGCGCATCGTGCAGTTCGTGCGCGAGCATCGCGGCACGTTCTACTCGCTGGTGCGCGGTGTGGCGAGCGGCGACCAGACCGTGCGCGCGGTGATCGACGAGTCGCGCGAGCGCAACGCCCAGCGGCTCATCGAGGTCTTCGTCGAGCTCGGCGCGCCCGACACGGCGTTGTTGCGTGTCGCGCTCCGCTCGTGGGTCGCGTTCGCGGAGGAGGTGCTCGTCGAGCTCGCCCTCGGAACCGAGATGCCCGACGCCGATATCGTCGCGTTCCTCGAGGCGAGCGTCGGCGCGGTGGTCGGCGCCGTCGACGCGCGCTGAGCCTCCGTCCAGCGGCGCGCGACCTGCCCCCGCGGCGGGGTCCGGCCCTAGCCTGGATGCATGACGCGAAACGTGGCAGACCTGTTCGTCGACACCCTCAAGGCGGCCGGAGTCGAGCGGGTGTGGGGGCTCCCCGGCGATTCGCTGAACGCGTTCACGGATGCGCTGCGCCGCGACGGCACCTTGAAATGGATGCACATGCGCCACGAGGAGGCGGCCGCGTTCGCCGCAAGTGCCGACGCCGCCGTGACCGACGAGCTCGCCGTGGTCGCCGGCAGCTGCGGGCCCGGCAACCTGCACTTCATGAACGGCCTGTTCGACGCGAATCGCAGTCGCGTGCCCGTGCTCGCGATCGCATCCCACATCCCGCTCGCCGAGATCGGGAGCGGCTACTTCCAGGAGACGCACCCGCAGGAGCTGTTCCGCGAGTGCAGCGTCTACGTCGAGCTGGTGAGCGATGCGGCGCAGCTGCCGTGGGTGCTCGAGATCGCGATGCGTGCGGCGGTCGAGAAGCGCGGCGTCGCGGTGGTGGTCGTTCCCGGGGACGTGTTCTTCCAGGATGCGCCGGACCGCCGTACGTCCGCCCCGATCCGGGCGGCGGCGGCGCGCGTCATCCCGTCCGTGGACGAACTGCAGCGGGCCGCGGCGCTCCTCGACGGGGGCAAGCGGGTGACGATCCTCGCCGGGGCCGGCGTCGCGGGGGCGCACGCGGAGGTGCTGGCGCTCGCCGAGCGGCTGCAGGCGCCGATCGTGCATGCGCTGCGCGGCAAGGAGCACATCGGGTTCGACAACCCCTACGACGTGGGGATGACGGGACTCCTCGGCTTCGCGTCGGGCTACCGCGCAATGGAGAAGTGCGATGTGCTGCTGATGCTCGGCACCGACTTCCCGTATCGGCAGTTCTATCCGTCGAAGGCGACCATCGTGCAGGTCGACGTGCGCGGCGAGCAGCTCGGGCGCCGCACGCCGATCGACCTGGGCCTCGTCGGCGACGTGCGCGAGACGGTGACCGCGCTCCTCCCGTTGCTGCGCGAGGGGCGGGACGACAAGCATCTGAAGAGCTCGGTGGCGCACTACGAGAAGACGCGGAAGGAGCTCGACGAGCTCGCGAACGATGACGGCAAGACGCCCATCCATCCGCAGTTCCTCACGCGGCTGATCGACGAGCTCACCGACGACGACGCGATCTTCACAGCGGATGTCGGCACGCCGACGCTCTGGGCGGCGCGGTACCTCGGCATGTCGGCCGGGCGGCGCCTGATCGGGTCGTTCACGCACGGCTCGATGGCGAACGCGCTGCCGCAGGCGCTCGGCGCGCAGGCCGTCGACCGCACGCGTCAGGTCGTGTCGCTGTCGGGCGACGGGGGACTGACGATGCTCCTCGGCGACCTGATCTCGATCACGCAGAACGACCTGCCGGTGAAGATCGTCGTCTACAACAACGCCTCCCTGAACTTCGTCGAGCTCGAGATGAAGGCCGCCGGCATCGTCAATTTCGGCACCGGCCTCACGAACCCGAACTTCGCCGACGTTGCGAGCTCGATGGGCATCACCGGCATCCGGGTCGAGAAGCCGGGGGAGCTGGAGCAGGCATTGCGGACCGCGTTCGCCCTGCCGGGGGCTGCGCTCGTCGATGTCGTGGTCGCGCGCGAGGAACTGTCGATCCCACCGGCGATCACCGCCGCGCAGGCCAAGGGATTCGCCCTGTGGGGGCTGCGCACCGTGATGTCGGGCCGCGGCGACGAGCTGCTCGACCTCGCCGACGTGAACCTGCTGCGCCGCATCTTCCGGTGAGGTTCGTGGTGGCTTCTTCGTGCCGGATGCGGATGTCGTCGTACCGGTGGCGGGGGAGTGCGCCGGTAGAGTGGATGTGCCAGCCTCTGTAGCTCAATGGAAGAGCAGTTCCGTCCTAAGGAAACGGTTGGGGGTTCGAGTCCCTCCAGGGGCACAACCTTTATTTGCGTGGATCTGGGTTTTCTCCGCGAGACCCTAACTAGTTTTCGGCTTTTGCACACTTTTTGCCCACATTCTCGAAATCTCGAGGGCAGATTCGAGGGCTAAACGAGGCGCTTCAGATAGCTTCATCGGACGTCTCAGAACGCCGAAATCGACCTGTTCGGTCGTGCAGTTGCTCGCCGCAGAGTTGAGCAATCTGCTCTCGGGCTACCGGGGACGGGCGTATCGGGTCTGCGGACCCGACGGCAGGGCGATGAGCGGCATGGCGTCGTTCAGTCTCGCTGCGACGGCATCCAGATCGTCGTCGAAGAGATCGGCGTAGGTGTCGAGCGTCATCGCCGCTGACGCATGGCCGAGCATCCGCTGGACCGCCTTCACATTCGCGCCCGAGCTGATCGCCAGAGAAGCGGCCGTATGGCGGAGGTCGTGAGGCGTGACACGCGGGATCGAGGGGTCGACCGCCTGCGCGCGCCGGACTGCGTTGGCGAACCATCCCTTCTCACCCGAGTTGCGCATGTGATTGATCCCATCACCGAACAGCAGCCCTTCGGGCCCCTTGCCGGCGCATGCCTGTTCGACCATCGGTGCGAGCCGCTCGGGGTAGGGGACCGAGCGCTTCTCGTGCGACTTGGGTGTGCCGACTTGGATCTCGTACGAGATCATCACAGCGTTCTCCTCGATCACGAAACGGCGGCGTAGTCGATTCACGCTCCGCACGCGCAGACCCGTGGCCTCGCCCCAGCGCAGGCCGCAGTACGCCAACGTCAGCACGAGTGTCGGATACGCCGAGCACGCCGCCAGCGTCGCGACCTGGTCGTGTGTGAGGTACACGCGACGCTTGCCCGGACCATGTCGCGGAAGGTTGCGCACACGGCGAGCGGGATTGTTCACGAGCCGTCGATCATCGATGGCGACATCAAGCATGCCGGCGAGAATACCGAGCGAGCGGATGACAACCGTGCGGGATTTTCGCGTCGCGAGCTCTGACACCCAGTCCTGCACCTCCGAGCGACGGATCGACGCGATCTCCCGCTCGGCCCACACCGGAGCGACGTGGTTCTTCCACGCCTGCTCGAGCGTCTTGTAGTAGGACGGCTTCGACATGGGTGGCTGCTTTGATCGCAGCCAGCTGTCGGCGAACATCCGCACGGGAACCCGCGACGACGCCGGGTCGATGTACTCGCCGGTCGACTTCGACACCGTGACCGTGGAGAGGTAGAGCTGCGCCTCGCGCATCGTCGTGAAGCCCCGCTTCTGCGCCTCGGTGAGATCTCGCTTGCGGTAGCGCACCCGGTAGCGGCGACCCTTGGTCGTCTCGTAGGCGGTGATGAGGCCCATCGTGCGCCCTCCGCTCATGCGTGCTCGACGGTCAGTATCGGGCCAGTGTCGAACACTGAGCGGGCGACGTCAACGCGGCGAACAACACATGTGGATAGATGGTGGAGCGAGTCGCCAATAGGCGCTGAGTGAGGGCGCGTCTCCCTCCGACCCTGAGAGGGTAGCGATCGAGCGCGGCTCCGTTCTCGCCGCTCACTCCTTGCAGACTGCGCGCTGCGCGCTCTGCTTAGCAGCCGTTCGACGACGAGCACTGCGCCGTGCCCGATCGCTGGGGTGTGCGCATGTGCGGAGGGCGCACAGGAGACCGATAGCGGCGGACGGAATGTCGTTGACTTCACCACTATCTTCGAATGAGTAGGGGACCTCGGCGTCCAAGCCTCGGATCCCGCAACTCGGTGCGTGCGCCAATGTCCGCGCAGTGCGATACAACTTCACTGTCAACCGTGGCGTCATCGCGGAGGAGAGGCTCTCGTGCAGATCATCATTCAGAAGGCGACAGGCAAGGCACTTCGCCGGGCGACCGAGACCGATGCACGGCGAGCGATGCTCAGTCTCGCAAATGAGTTCGGCGAACTCGAGGCGCGACCGATCGCGCAGACATCGTTCGGTGCAATGGAGTACGACGATCCAACTCCGATGACGGAGGTCTCGGATCTTGAACGGACCTACTGTTCCGAGTGTGGTCGTGGATCGATCGACCGGCCCGCTGCAGAGCTGACAGTGGTTCGTGAGGAATCACGCGACTCAGACGTGGGGTCTTGGCGCTTCTTCTGCCCTGAGCACGTGCCGAGCGGATGGGGTACCGGACGTCGGGTACCCGGCAGAGGGCTCGCAGCGGCGCCAAACGAAGTGCTCTGCCCGAACTGTTTCAGGTACGGCCCAGTCGGTCCAACTTGTTCGTCATGCGATCACGTGCTGTCGGCAGATTGATTCCTGATCACGGTCACGCTCGTCTCACCGGAGCGTGACGCGACCACTCGTCAACGATGGAGTGAGCCACGAGCTCGGGAGACTCGTGCTCCCAATACCGCCGAACGCACCACCCCGCCTCGGTCAACTTCGCCGATGCCTCGATGTCACGAGCGACGTTGCGTGCGAGCTTCGGTATCCAGTAGTCGGCGTTTGCCTTGGGTGTGGTGCCGTGCACAGGGCAGCCATGCCAAAAGCAACCGTCGATGAAGATCGCGATGCGTCTCCGCGTGAAGACGATGTCTGCTCTCGACCGAAGGTCCGGGACGGGCGCAACGTCCACGCGGTATCGCAGGCCCATGGCGTGCAGCATCCTTCTGACACGCAACTCGGGCTTGGTGTCGCGCCTTCGATTCGCGAGCATTGTGCGCCGCGATGTTTCGCTTGAGGCCCAGGATTCGGCCATACCGCAGAGTACCTCGCGCCAGCCACCGCGTGCGGCTCAGGACACGTGCACAGCAAACAGACTGGCTAGCAGAGCGCGAAGCTCCTCGGCTCCCATCGCCGACAGATCGGTGACTCGCAATTCGAACTGAAGTGACTTGAATGCTGTTCTCACGACGTCACGGCGGTTTGACGCGCGACTCAGCGACATTATCTGCTCGCTTACGAGGCGGGCGAGGCGATGATCCGACGAGAGATTTCGGTCAATCAGACCGACGAGCTCATCTTCATAGAGGGGCAAGTCTGGATCGTTAAGCAGGTCTCCCAGTATCCATGATCGAAGGTAGAGACGCTGAAAGACATTGCGTCGTCCGGCTCTGTACCGATCGGCTGGGAGCTCCCCGTGCGAGTCGGGCCCGAACCGCTGAACTGCGAAGTCGGGAAGCACGACCAGCGTGAGATATGGCCAGACGTCGGGATGCGACGCTTGCTGGCGATCTTCCTGCGCGAACCATGCTGCGAGCGCATTGCCCACGGCTCTGTCGAAGGCGCGGTCTCGATCGCTTCTTCGATGGGATGTGTCGGGGGCGACGGCCTTCCCAATGGCGTCGTGTAGGTCTCTCAGATGAGAGACAGGAACTGGGATTCCGTCTCCGGGGAATGTCGCTGCGGGATGGTGCGCGCCATCTTGAAATGGGCGCGCAATCCCTCCGGACTGAATCGTCCTTTCGAGCCGACTGATTTCGCTTCCGACGTCCGTGCGTGACAGCCGGGGATAGATGTAGCTCACCGCGAACCCTGCTCTTCGAGAAAGTTGAGGGCCTCGCGGGAGCGATTCGTCAAAGCCAGCGGGTCCTCCATTGCTAGGCGGCATCCCTCGTCGATCGTGAGCCCCAGCGAGGTGGTGATACCGAGTCCGAGAGCGGCTAAACAACGAAAGTCTTCTTCAGCAAAGGCGGTCAATGCGGCGCCATCGACGACGTTCCGCCAACTGCCGAGAAGTCGGAGCACCGACATATGAACGTCGGTCTCAATCGCTGCGTACGTGCTCGCTGCCGCCGTGCCCTCGACGATCGGATGACACGCTTCCATGTCCGTGTTGACGAACAGACGTATTGACGAACTGATGCTCCAGTGAGGTTCCGCGTCGGGAACTGTCTCCACGGCCCACGGAACGGCTCGGCGCCCGGTCTGTGAGAACGACAGCGCCGAAGTCGGGAAGTCCGCGTCGTCACGTTCCAGACTCAGAGTCAACGGGGTCGCGAGCTGCCATAGCTTGGCGCTCTCGTGTACAGCGTTCGCTGGATCCGGGCTGCCGGTTCGACCCGGTCCCACTACCCACAGGTCTGCGCTCAGCGACACTGCGAGGTCGCTCCCGGTCGCCGTCAGATCTACGAAGGCCGTCCAGCCTTCGTCGCTGACCTCGAAGCGCGAGTCCGCGCGCCACCTGATCCGCGCGGGAGCACACGTCGCCACAGCGACCAGACGTACATCCTCGCCCTTGTCGATTCCGGTCTCTATCCAGAACTGATCGGAGAGGATTGCCGTGCCGCGAAGCGCAATATCGTCGCCTGGGCTCCATACGTTGGCGATGTCTTCGTCGCCAAAGGCAGGGTCCACGAACTCCAGCCGCGCTTGCACTGACGTTGCGGCGGGTGTGCGGTATGGGCGTGACTCAGTGGTCGCCATCAAAGTCCTCCGCAATCAAGTCGATGCGTAGCGCTCGTCGGGCCGCCCCAGTGAATTCCACGACAACTGGCACAGCATTCTCAGCGACGGCTGTCGAACGGCCGGTTGCATCCGCCCCGATCCATTCCAGCTCGAGCTCGTCAGGGTCCAGCGGTTCGTGCACGCCCTCGTCGCCGACGGCGCTCACGCTGATGCGTACCAAGGATCGCGCCGGTCCACCTTGAACCACGAATTCGACGCTCTGCCGCTGACGACCGTCGTGGTATGTCGCAATCAACCGAGAAGGGCTTGCGTCGACACGGCGGACCCGATCAGAAGCTCTGGTGCGACGGCCGCCCCGATCGGGACGTCCGGTAGCGGTGTCAGCGCGGGATTCATGCGGAGTCGGTAGAAGTGCGCCGAGTCGACGCGCGAGGGCGCCCGTGCGGACTCGGTCTTGTGCTGGCTGCACGATTGCCGGCTCTGGGTAGAGGCTCTCTCGGATGGCGCCAATCACCTTGGTCCGAGTGGCCTTGACGACAAGGCCTTCATCACCGCCTGAGCTCGCGATCCACGAGTCATGGGCAGGGGGCTCTGTCCGGGCGTAGACCGCGTCCCAGTCGTCTGCGGACTTGTAGACCGCCAGCCACTCCAGACCCTCCAACGGTGTCTGGGCGATCCAGTCCACCGTCGACACGATCAACTCGGGTTGACCGCGCATGAGCGCGATGCGCGAGATTGCAGGGTTCCAGGTTGGGTCGAGATCGTCATGTTCGGCGGTTCGCTCAAGGGCCTGGATTCGCTGGACAATCGCCAGGTGGCCGAGGGTGCGCTGGTATCGAGTGATGGGGATGACGTGCACCGGAAGCCCCTGCGGAGTCTTGATCAATGCCTCGCTCTTCGTGCGATGAGCACGTATGGCATTCAATCCCGCGCCCCATAGGGCCAGAGTCCCAATCTCCGCATCGACCAATGACACGCGCGAATTGTCGACCTCCAGCACCAGCTCCATCGGCGGCTCATCGGTGTCCGGAGGGGCGATCAGCTTGGGCCAGAGATGGACTCGAATCGCCGAACGGGCCTTCGCCGCGAAAGTCGTCGCCTGCGTTGCCAGGTCGCGAGCAGGGTCTTCCTCGTCTTCGGTTGCCCCCAGGCTCTCGACGGTGAGATCGGGGTCGACGACAAGCATGGAGGTGCCAGTCTCGTCGTTCTCATATCGGTGGGTGAACAAACGCGAGCCGAGCAGCTCGGCCGCGTCGCCGATGAGGGGAAGGATCGTGTCGCCGTCCCGTAGACCCCACCAATGGCGACCCGTGAACTGAACGCCAGCCTCAACGTAGGAATCGCGAAAGGCTGACACAATCAGTCGATGCTCGAGGATCCCTCGCTCGTTGAAACATCGCGTCCAGTAGACGACTGTGCCGCGTCGGCTGAATGCATAGGACGCGGTCTTCCCGAAACCATAGGTGCCTCCGCCCTTGCCGTCATCGCGCGGAACCCCGACCTTCAGAATGAGGTCCTGAAAGTTGCGAGGGTCGTCGCCTCGAACGGGTCGCAGCGTCACAGGCCCGTCCAGACCAGTCGTCCCGCGATCGTAGATCTCGAGAACGTAGGGATTGTCCGGCAGTCCGCCAGCGGCGACGGGTTCATTGTCTGGGAGCAGCCGAGCGAGGTCTGCCCTCATTCTCCAGTCGATGCGGCGTAGGTGGAGGCCGTAGGTTGGTCTCCGACCATCAAGGCGAGCGTCCCAGCTGTTCTGCGCGGTCTCCCTGATCAGAATCTCGAGGGGAGAGAGCTCGGTCCGACCCAGCAGGCGATCGCCTCCGGTCGAATCCATATCGCCCGGCTGAAACTGCTTCGGGAACCAATCGAGAGGTTCGATAGAACCAAGTACCGTGTCGCTCACAGGCCCACCAGCACGTCCGACAGTTTGGACGGGTCCATGGCGTCAGGGCACGCGTCCAGCAGCAGCGAGTAACGAAGATTCTGAACTGCTGAGAATGCTGTCTGACCCAGTCTGGAAACGCGTAGCCCTGGAAACTCGTCGGTCACGCGAAACAGGCGCTCGTCCGTCACCACGAATCGCATGGCGTCCTCGACGACGATGGGGGAGTTCTCGGTTGAGCGTTCGAACAGCATCCCCTTCGGTAACCCAGCCGCGTCGATGTTGTCGATGAGGTCAGAGACCGTCTGACCATCGGCGCTTTCCTCCAGTCGCATTGCGTACAGGTGCAGTGAGCCACCTGACGGTGGATCGAGTTGGTGAGCACCGTGGATATCAACAGCCGGGGAGTCTCCGCCCGTGTACGCCTTGACCTCCAGCGCGTTTCGAAGGAAGAAGTCGTGCTTGTACCCTTCCTGTCCGCGCCACGCGGCTCGTGCGTGTGGCGGATCGAGCTGCGCGAGTCTGAGGAGGACCGTGAGCTCACCGAAGAGGCCGATCGCTCGTTGCCGCGAGAGGGTCCGTTGCCCACGGGCGAGAGCCTCGCGCCACGCATTGAGGACTCGCATCAGTGCATCGATGCATGGTTCCCCGGACTCGTCGACGCGGCTGAGCATCTCGCCGACGAGCGACAGGAATGTGGGAGTGAGCGTTGGATCGTGGCTTGCGATGTCAAGGGACATCGCAGACCCGTCGTCGACGGGTTGGTCCAGCCATTCGGCAGGCAGGACCTCCCCGAGAGGCAATTCGAATGGCTTACGGCCGGGCGGGAGTGCGACGAGAAGGTGGATGACTCCGGCATGGTCTCTTGCGAGTCGAGCTTCGTGGATGTCGCGGTCGGGGCCGACGGGGGCCGCGTTGATCTGACCGGGCGCGGGCGTTCCCTGGTCGAGCAGTTCGAGAGCGTGGGTGACGCGTTCGTATGCGGTCATGCCGCACCTAGCTCTACGAAGTCTCCCTCTGTATCGGTGAGAGTGGTCACGTCTGCGTCAGCATCGTCGTCGCTGAGCGTCGGTCGGACCTCGGCCGCGATGTATTCACCGTCGTCCTCTGCCTCGGCGTGCGGGTAGATGACCCCTAGTCCGAGCAGATCCTCCTGAGCGTCCATCGCTCGACGCGTCTTCGAGCTGGGGCGCGGCTGGGAGTTCGCGCTCACAACGTAGAGGGCGATCACGCCCGTGCTCGGCGCCAGAGCTTGACGAACGCGCCGAACGCTCGTGACGTCGTTTGTGTCGGCAGAGTCGAGGAGACCGTCCGGGTCCTCAAGCACACCGTTGTCAGCGAGAATCCGAAGGTCCAGGAGTGAGTCTGTGCTTGACATCAGGGCCCGGATGTTCACGACGTCGGAGCCTGGAGGCGGAGGGCTAGGGAGTCGATCCGGTGTCCAGAACTCTGCCCTGAGCGGTGCGCGGCTGACAACCCCGACGTCGATGCCGTCAGCGTAGGTGAATCGCCCGAGCCGCCCAGGGCCCGAGATGAGGACGAGGTTCCAGGTGACTCCGTCTCCGTGCAGCTCAAGCCACTCCTGCATCGCGGACGGCTGTAGCCACGGATCCGAGTCAGCGACCCAGTAGTGCTCAAGGAATTCGATGAGGTCGTTGTTCGCGAGACCCGCGAACAACTGTGATGCGCTCGTCGTTCGAGACTTCGTCGCCTGGAGGTGGTGCGACAGTCCGCGTTCAACTGCCGCACCAACGATCGTTCTAGCCGCCTCCTGCGCTCGAAGGGCTCCCGAGGGAGAGCGGTCGAGGTAGATCGTCTGGCGCCGGGTTCCACCCAAGCCGGCGTGGACGAGGATCGTGTTAGACATCTTTCCTGGGGACGTGATCTGGAGCCGTCCAGGGTGCGCCAGCACGCGAATCGCCAATTCGCGCGGGGTCTTCCCCTCCGCCTCGAGCGCAGCCACCTCTGCGCGGAGCTCACGCTCGACCCGAGCGAGATGGGAGTAGTCATCGAGGAGACCTGGCCCCACCCACACGCGCGCGAGATCCTGGTATCGAGGCCTAAATCCGAACCATCGGCCCATCTGGAGAAGGGTGTCGTAGGTATTCGATGCACGGAGAAAGTACGACACAACGAGTCCCTCGAGCGTGAGTCCGCGGGAGAGGGTGCCGCCGCCGATCGCGATCACGAGCTGAGGTTCATCATCGGGATAGGTCAGTCGATCGTCAGACTGCCCGTTGTCGATCTTGACCGTGACGTATCCGATGATCTCCTTTGTCTTCTCCCACACCTGCGACCACCCTGGTGAATCCTCGGCCCCGCGGAGGTGGGCCGCCCGATCGATCTCTCGATCGAACACCGATCGGAACTCCTCCTCTTCGTCGTCGCGGTTGAGAGCCATGCCTTCTGTGAAGCCGGCGACGGCATCCTTGAGCAGCTGGTGAGCGCGCACTCGGTGCGACGTGTGTAGAAGCATCGACGAGTGAGCAACTTTGCCGGTACGCAGCTGACGCACCGCTGTCGCAAGGATGAACCATCGAATGGCATCGCTGAGGGAATCGGTTACCGCGGGCTCGAAGGCCTCAATATCTCTGCCGTGCGGAACAAGCACGTCGGCATCGTCTTGACTGACTAGGTGAGACAAGGAATAGATGTCTTCGTCTTCCTCGTGATCTGCGTCCTGATTGACATCGAAGAAGCTGTCGGCGCCCATGTAGTCGTCGGGCTTGGGGAGCACCATCGCGAAGTCGTCGGGGTACAGATCCTCCTCTTCACTGGGGTCGATGAAGATGTTCGCGAATGGCGTCGCGGTGTAGGCGACATAAGTGCCGGTCGGCACCTCTTTCCAGATGTCTCGCACTCGGCGATTGATGGTCGACACGAGGTCCTGGTCGCTCTTCGTGTTCGGCGTCGCCTGGTCGGACTCGTCGTCGATTATCAGTACGGCGCGATTGCGCAACGTTTCGTCGGGGATGTCTCGAAGGAACCTGGCGACGTTTGCGAGTCGACTTTCGTGCTTCTTTACGATCATGATCGCGACGTTGCCAGTGCTGGCCATCATGCCGACGGGGTTCTTCGGGGCGATGTCGGTGTCTTTGCCCGTCATCAGCCACCACGCGATGCCGGCCTTCTCGTTGGCATCGTTGACATTCAGATCCGACTCGAGTCGAAGCTGCGTCTGAGCACGCAGATTCGTGTACATGCCGGCGAGCACGATCACGATTCGATAGCCGGCGTCGACCGCTTTCGAGATGAGGCCCGCGTAATTCGCAGTCTTTCCGGACTGGACGTAGCCGATCACAAGCCCTTTGCGTCTGGCACCGGGCTCCTTCGGGTTGGCGCAGCGCGACAGGATGCGGGTCGTCGAGTCATCGATGGCCTTCACTGCCGATTCGGGGAGCCGTGACGAAAGGACCTCTCTATACGCGGGCCATTCGCCGACAGCCGTGCGGGGTCCGCTGTACCAGGAGCTGTATCCGCCGTCCTTCTTGACGAGATTGCCGATCTGTATCGTCTCGATGATGTTGCGCTGGTCCTGCAGATAGATGTCATATGCAGCAACGAAACCCGGGAACATCCGCTCAATGAGCGCCTTCACCTCAGCCTCTGCGGCGGAGCCCTTTCTGTCGGGCTGGCTCGCGAGCATGCCCTCAAGTGCGCCTAGGCCAGTGCGGAAGTCAGCTTCGGACAGCGGTGAACTCGACATCATCTCTCCTGACTGGCGGGCTACGTCGGACCTGAGCAACGCTCGGCAGCATGGCCCCACAAATGGGTATGGCAGAAGCGTGCCGTTGTTCGTTGCTAGGCGTCAACCAACTGATGACGCCCGACCGGCGAGCCGTCCTGGTTGAGGTTCTGCGGGATCGAGGAATATCCCGTGCCCTGGAAGGACCGAAAGAGGGCGCGGAAGATGTGAAAGGCGCCGTGAGGGGGCACCGCCATTCCCACCTGACGGCGCACGCTGCCGCGCTCGCCGACGAACTCGAAGTCGTCGGGGAAGGTCTGAAGGCGAGCCCGCTCTCGATTCGTGAGCGCACGAGGCTCCGCCCAGTGGTATCCATGCGTGCCGCCGCCGCCCGACCCAGTGATGGTGTACGACGGTCTGTCCGGACGAAGCCGCTTGTAGATCTGACTAAGAGTGGCCCCTTTGACATTCAGTCGGAGCTCGTCCGTCATCCGCTTCGCGTTGAACGCGTTCTCGCCCGGGTCGATCAGTTCGAGTCGGCGGATAACCGACTCGGGGTGACGGATGATCCTGTGATTCGGCGTGCCTGGCGGGATGTCGCTGAGCGCTTCGGCGGCTGTCTTCCACTGATCGCGATCGGGGTGGGTGGGCGCGGGGACTCGGAAGGTCACGGGGACGTCCTCCCGCACGCCCACCACGATGATGCGGTGGCGCCGCTGAGGAACGCCATAGTCCTCGAATCGATAAAGGTGGGGTGTGAGCTTATAGCCGCGGCCAGCTTCTCTCATCGCGTCGAGGATTCTCTTGAAATCGCTTCCGCCGTTGGAGCTGCGGAGTCCGCTGACGTTCTCGGCGACGAACCATTCAGGCTGATGGTGCTCCAGTACTTTCACGCCGTAGGCGAAGAGCGGCCCGAACTCGCCTTTCAGGCCACGATTCTCGCCAACGAGGCTGTAGTCGTTACAGGGAAATCCGAAGGCGAAACCGTCAATGTGCGGTAGGGATTCGATGTCGAGGGACCGTACGTCCTGACAGATCACTGAGTCAGCTGTGGCGCCGCGGATGTTGGCGATATACGTGGAGACGGTGTTCTCGTCGTAGTCGTTGGCCCAGCCATGGTGAAGCGGGGTGCCCGTCGCGCGCGCTGCGTTATGGGCGCCGAGAGCCATCCCGCCCGGTCCCGCAAACAGTTCTCCAAGTGTGAATCCAAGCGTCACCGTGCGCGTCTCCTATGCTGTGGTCGCCATCATGGGGGACCGCTCGTGAGCCTATCCAGAGTGTGTGACATCGCTACTGTTCCACGCGGAGGCCCGCCAAACTCGACGCAGCCATCCGGCGTCCTGCAGATCGAGTTTGAGCCCTCAACGGAGCAAGTAGGTCCACGGCGGTTCGCCTCGCGGATCAGCCAGGGGGAGAGCACCCTCCGCGGCGTTGGCTGCCGGTTGCCAGGCGCGCATGGATGTTGTCAAGCTAGATGGCTGGCGAGACCAACCGACGCGACTGTTGACAACGCCCGGGGCGGACACACGCCATGACCACCGGGCAGAGTATCGTACGCAGAGAACGTCGAGCAGGTGGTCGAGGCCAGGACCGCCCGAAAATCTCTTGAGTTGTCAATAGGGCTGGAGTCGAGTGTCATCACGCAGTTCGGTCCGCGGGGAGACGGGGTTGACGCGTGCCGATGGGTCGTGAAGGTCATGCGCGCGTAGGGATCCTCACTGTCATTCCAGAGGAGATGGATGAGGCGCTCGATGTTCTCGGCGCGTCGGTCGAAGTCGGTATGACCGGCTACTTCACGTCTCCGCTTTCGCTGGATGAAGGCCTCGATTGCCTGCCGTTCGTAGTCGCTCGTTCCTCCGACCGTTCGAACGGGCCCGCGAACGAAAGTGCACGAGCGCTCCTCGAAGACTGGCGCCCAGAGACACTGCTGCTGGTGGGCATTGCAGGCGGAATCCGTCGGGTCGGGAACTCCGTTCCGGCAGCGTTGGAGCCGGGTCCAGCGCTCGGCGACGTTGTGCTCGCGACGATGGTGCATTTCGGTGACTACGGCAAGGATCTGCCGTCGGGGTTCTTGCCGCGCTGGCTCCCGCTTGTCCACCCTCCAAAACGACTGTTGACGCGACATGGCGAACCTATGCGGATCAATACGGAGTGGGCTGAAGGAATCCGAGACTGGCCCGGCGATCGACCTCCGACGCTTCATCAGGGAGAGATAGTCGCGGTCGAAGCCGTAGCCAGCAATCCCTTCGCAGAGCGCCAGCAGGCGATCCTCAGATACTTTGACAAGGCGATCGCGATTGACATGGAGTCGAAGGGTGTTGCGGAGGCGCTATTTGACTACGAGGCCGACGTCGGTGTTCACTACCACCCTCGGTGGATGTGCGTGCGCGGTATCAGTGACCTCGTTGTCGGCAGTGATGCGGCGGTAGCGCTTCTCGGTGAAGACAACGCGGCTCAGCGTGAGGAGTGGCGCAAAGCAGCCGCTCGGAGCGCGGCACTCGCGGCACGCGCCCTTCTCATTCGACTTCTTTCCAGACCGACGAGCGCGCACCCCGAACAGCCGCCTCGCCCAGCGTGGCCACACGCCTCCCAGATCGGGATGTCCCCGGCCCCTGAGATGGTTGAGGCATGAGCGATTCGCGTGATTTCGACTACCCGCTCATCCTCTGTGAGGACTTCGATGGCATTCTCGCCCGCGAAGGACCTGAAGCGTCGATCGAACAGTTCATCGATACGACGCTACGTCGGGGACGGTTGCTGCTGCAGGCTGCTGGCGGCGCAGGGAAGACGCGAACTCTAGAGAAGATGGCGGCGGCGGCCATACGCGCGAACCATCGGGTCAGCTCCGTTGAAGTCCAGAAGATTGCTAGGGACGCTCTCGAAGCAGACGGAGTTGACGCTTTGCTCCGCGCGGCTGAGCCTCAACTCACATACGAGGAACTTGCGGGCGGAGACTCGCTCCTGTTGCTCGTCGATGGCTTAAGCGAGGCGAGCAGCGACACCGCCGAGCTTGTACTCCGCGCAGTGGACGAGTGGGCCGCAATGGGCCCTTCCACTGGCACCGTCGTTGCCGACCGGCTTACGAGACGCACGGTCAACCCTCGTCGATGGCAGCTCGCCACTCTCGGACCTGTTCCGCGCCACGTGATCTCCAGAATCGTCGGGCGCGACGTCAACGACTCGGAGACAGGCTTGCTAGAGAGCCCTGTCAATCTCGACATCGTTGCGAACTTGCCGGGCGAGTTCCTCTCCAGTCGTAGTCAAGCGATCGAACGTCTGACTCAGAGGCAAAACCTCTCGGAGGTGGACTGGGAGGGCCTAGAGAATCTCGCGTTGCGTGTATATCGAGAGCGAGGTCGGCGGAGCATTCCGATTGCTTGGATACATGCAGCAATCGGCGAGCAAGCTACTGCCACGCTGGGCTCTGCCGGCATGATGACATCGCTAGGCGCCGACGAGATCACGTTCCGTCACCACCTCGTTCACGATTACTTGGCGGCGAAAGCTGCGTCGCGGGATTCCAGCGGTTGGGGTCACGAGCTATTCGACGTACTGACGCTGAAGAGTTCGTCGTACGACGTTCTGGTGATGCTGCTCGAGCTTGTCAACCAGGACCAAAGAGACGTCCTGATCCGGCGCGTCTACGACTGGAACCTGTACGCAGCTTCATATTTGTTGTCGCGGGACAGATCGACGCACGGCTCGACCGACCTGACGACAGAGTCGGAAATCTTGGCGCTACTCGGTGAGCGACGCTTCGATCACTTCCTCGCGACGCGTCGTCAGGTTGATGACGCCCTAGCGCTTCACGGCGGGCCTCTCGCGACGTCCTATCAACAAGCGTCGTCGGTTGAGGAAGTAGTCAAGCTTGCCCAAAGCACACTGCCCGAAGATGCCTCATACAGAGCATGGCTCGTTGTGTTCGCTTGCAACGTCTCGCCTAGTCCTTCGTGGCTGGTCGAACAGATGCAGGAGATCGACGGCGTGGACGGGTGGACCGCCGCCAACGTCGTCCGGCGCCTGGGGGTGGATTCCCAGGGTCGCCTGTCTATTCAAGCGCTACTCGATGCTGACTCAGCAGTCGTTAGATGGCGCGCGGTCCATGCGCTCGGGGTTGCCGGGAGCCCGGTCCTGAGTGACCTGTTCCGCGCACTGGAGGAGGATGAGAGCCCTTCAGTTCGTTTCGGCGCCCTGCGGTCGCTCGCCGATCAGGCATACCTTGCAGAGAGCGTCGAGATGCGGTTGAGAATCTTCCGCAACCTCGCTTCCCACACAGGGCAGATTCTTGCTGATCCCAATCTGGCACGGGAGCTCGCAAGAGTGCTTCACGTCGACAATGCGCCGGATGGATGGATCGACGGGGTCAGCATCGCCATTGAGTCGATACTTGCCGTCGAATCGGATCCAAGAGAGCTTGAGAAGTGGAGACGTGTTGGGTCATCTGTCCGGGCGGGAAACTTGGAGATGGTGTGAGTAGTTCGAACGTGGCACTCGAGTCGGCAGCGTGGGCCGTGCGTGAGAATGCGCGAATCTTGGGCAGCACCTCAGTGGGTTGCGCGCTCATGACGAGCACTGGCGACGTGTTCACAGGGTGCAATGTCGAGCACCAGTATCGTTCTCACGATATTCACGCCGAGACCAACGCGATTAGCACAATGGTGGCGGCGGGACACCGCTCACTCGTGGCCATCTTCGTTGTCGCCGAGCGCTCACGATTCACTCCATGCGGGTCTTGCATGGATTGGATTTTTGAGTTCGGCGGACCTGACTGCACGGTGTCTTGGCAACGATGTCCGGGCGGACAGATCAGCTCCTTTAAAGCAAGCGAGCTGATGCCGTACTACCCCCGCTGAGAGACCCTTTGACCCGGTTGACGAGCATGCGCTAGATCCGCGGATCTAGCGACTCACGGATCTAGCTATTCACCGATGCACGCAGGCACCAATGGTGAGGGAGGGACTGCTGCACGGATAGGTGACGGTGGGTCTGTCACGCAGCCAGTGCGGCTGGCGTGTTCATGATGACCTCGAACTCTACGGGCGTCAACCGGCCGAGGCGGAGTTGGCGTCGCCGTCGGTGGTAGGTCCGCTCGATCCAGGTCACGATCGCGATCCGAAGCTCATCGCGGGTGGCCCACGGCCGGCGGTTGAGGACGTTCTTCTGGAGCAGGGCGAAGAAGCTCTCCATGGCCGCATTGTCACCCGCAGCGCCGACCCGGCCCATTGATCCGACCATGCGGTGGCGGCTGAGCGCGCGAAGGAACTTCCGGCTACGAAATTGAGATCCTCGGTCGCTGTGAACCACGCAGCCGGCGACGTCACCACGCATCTGGGCGGCGTTCTCGAGCGCCCGGACGGCCAGGGTCGACTTCATCCGGGAATCGATCGAGTACCCGACGATCTTGTTCGAGAACACGTCCTTGACCGCGCAGAGGTAGAGCTTGCCCTCCCCGGTCCAGTGCTCAGTGATGTCGGTCAGCCAGAGCTGGTTCGGCTCGTCCGCGGTGAAGTCGCGGCCGACGAGATCGTCATGGACGGGCAGGCCCGGCTTCTTGCCCTTGCCCCGGCCCATCTTCTTCCCGAAACTGGACCACCAGCCGTTGGACGCGGCGATCCGCCACGCCGTCCGATCCGCCATCGCCTCACCCGCGTCGCGTGCCTCGTCGGCGAGCAGCCGGTGCCCGAACTCGGGGTCGTCCTTATGAGCGTCGAACAGCGCGTTCGCGCGATACGCCTCCACCACCTCGCTGGGCGTGATGGGCGCTGCCAGCCACCGGCAGTAGGGCTGACGAGAGAGCTTGAGCACCCGGCACGTCACCGTTACGGGTATCCCCGATCCGGCGAGCTCCTTCACGAGCGGGTAGAGCCTTTTCCCGGCAGGTTCGCCTGCGACAGATACGCCGCCGCCCTCCGGAGGACCTCGTTCTCCTGCTCGAGCAACCGGACCCGCTGGCGCAACTCACGGTTCTCCGCCGACTCCGCCCGGGACGCGCCCGGCGCGGTTCCTTCGTCGACCTTTGCGCGGTGGAGCCACTTCTGCAGCGTCATCGGGTGAACACCGAAGTCTTTCGCGATCTGCTCGATCGTCACTCCGGGCTCGCGGTTTCTCGCGACGCGCACCACGTCGTCACGGAACTCGCTCGGGTAGGGCTTGGGCACAGCAACATCCTTCCAGGCCCACCCCTCGGGCAAGCCAGATCAGATGTCACCTACTCGTGCATCAGTCCCGTCTACGGGTTACGCCGCTCATACGGTTCGACCCGCACGGAGGGAGCCTCCACGGGATGTAGCTGGCTTCACGTACGACCGTCACGAATGACGTCGACGGCAACGATAAGTCATCGATCACCGCGCCATCGCCGGAGGATGCGAGCGCCTTGAGAAACGGCTACCGGTAGCCGCCCCTGGATTAACGCGCGGACTCGTTGATTGCGGGACCCTTCCGAACGAATCGCAGGTCAGTCGTAAGAGGGAAGTTGTTGGAGGAAGCGGTTGAGTTGGGCATTAGCAGCCCTAACACCCTCGATGGCCGCGTACGCCTGCGTGTCATTCGCATCGATGACAAGAGTGTCTCCCTCATTGACTCCGTACCGCCGGTAGATGTTGCCGAGAGCGACATGCGCGGACGTGAGCTGATTGTTGATTGAGGAGAGTTCGTCGGCGAGCGAGTCGTTGGTCATGCTGCCGATAATAGCGATCCCTAGAAACACCCTTCGATATCGCGGCGCCGTTACGTTGCTCCGTGGCGAGCGATCCGTCGACAGGGTGACGCTGCGCGCCCTCTCGGGGCAGTATCCGCGTGCTAGGAGCCCCGGCCGTTGTATCTGGGCCAGTCCGGCTGCTGGCCGTGCCACTTCTCTCCGGTTCCTCAATTTCGCGGGCACCGGGTAGTCGGCGCCACCGGTTCGCTTCGCCAGTGGCCAGACCAGGCAGGAGGTTCGTGGCCGAGTGGTCGAGTTCCGCCGCCGCCCACTCTGCCTGTTGGCATAGCGACCGCCCGGAGCGATGAAATCGTCATCGCAACTCGGCTAAGCACGCCCGGCAGCAGGTCCCCGGATGCTGTGCAGCCATCTTGCATCGCTGGGCATCGCAAACGGTGGACGATGACTCCGCTTGCGGTGGGCCAAGATGAGACATGCCCAACATGGTGGAGACCCGCTATCGAGACTTCTTAGCCGATCACCTCGACCTCATCGAGCCCGGCTTGACGTTTGTGGACGCTGAGATGCTCTTGCCGAACGCGCAAGGCGCGAAGGGGTTTGTCGACCTAGTTGCTAGGGATAACCTCGGGGTTCTGGTTCTCATCGAGATCAAGCGCAGCGATTCCGCCGCTCGAAGCGCCATGCATGAACTGTTCAAGTACATGGCTCTGGTGCGTGAGAATCACGGTCTGGCGAACCATCAGTTCAGGTGCATCCTTCTGTCAACGACTTGGCATGAGTTGCTGGTGCCGTTCACAGAACTGTTGGAAGCAGCGATGTTTGAACTTGAGGGTCGGGAACTTCTAGTTGGTGCGGATGGAAATCCCACCAGCACCCTTAAGGTTGCGAAGGCCCAGCTGCAGGCGGCGATCGCTACCAGCCCGAAGCACGAGATCGCCCTCTTCTACTCAGACAAGAGTCGCGAAGCCGAGGCCACACGTATGCGCAGTGTTCTCGACGCACTGGGGGTTACCGACTATTACCTCATCCATCTGGATTACGTCGGGACAAACGATTCTGTAGGTCCTCGACGAGCGCTGTATCTGGTTCTCGGCGAGCTCTCTGCCCTTCAACGGCTATCCATTCAGGACCGACTGCTTGAGGAGTGGCGAACCGATTGGATCGAGTCCGGCGAAGACCCGGCGGAGTGGGAGGTGGACGAGTCTGACTACATGGATGGGAACAACTGGGACCACGAAGAACAGGTGTTCGTCTGGGTAAATCACGACGGGACGTACGCCGAACTCGAAATTGGCTATCCTGACAAGCTCCGCACGATGCTCGACTCATGGCAGCGGGTTAGCTTGAGTAGATCAGGAAGATTTAGTTCCGAGCTCGCGTGGCCGGATGAGGCCCTGGTGTCTGCGGCCCTGGCCGAGGGTGAAAAGCACTCAACCCACTTCATCAGTCAAGTAAGCACGGCGAATGGAACCGCGTGTGGCCGGATGATCACGAACGTCTCTGCCGCGCTCGAGAACGTCAAGACGTGGCGGAAGCAGGTACCGAAGCTCTTACAGGCCCTCATTTCCGACGAGGACGTAGCCTCGATCTCCATCCAACTTTTCAATCCACAGGACGTATTGTGGGGCATCGCGTCGTTGGTGACAGGCTCAAATGACCGACTTCCCGGTTTCGAGATCGTCGCGGAGTCGAACACATCAGGTGTGCGAGTGTTCTCGGGTCTCTTGACGTGGGACAAGGAGACGAGGATAGCTGCAGACGTTCCCATTGAGAAGGTCCTGCCGGAGGGCATCTGGCAATACCTGATGAGTCGTCACTACGACGTTCAATGGGAGGAAGAATTGAGGCTCTGCAAGCTCCACGGCTTGCGTTATGCCGTATACGAAGTCAACGTCACCTCACCGCAGCAGTTCTGGCGGGTGCACGTGGAAGGCGCTCAGTTCAAACGCGATGAACTAACACTTGACGAGATGCGCGCGGAATCCGTGATGACGTTCGCCCGAGAGAACTGGCAGTATCTTGAGCGGATGTGGCGCGAAGTCTTCGAGGAAAACATCTTCTTCGGTTAGGCGCATTGGAGGCTGTGGTTCGCGCATCACCAAATGTGTTGAACGCCGTCGCCCACTCCACAACCCGCAGTGATGCTGGGTCCGCGTGGAGGGCGTCGTCGCCGATCAGGCGCGGGCGTAGGAGTGCGGCAACACCGCGCTTCGTGCGCGGCCACACGACCTTTAGGACCTGACCCGCCGGTATCAGTGCGCCTGCCCTCCACTAAGGCGAGAGTAGGACATGAGGGCAATGCTCCGGTGGCGATGAATCACGCCGCGACCCGAGTCACGGTGGCTCGACTCAGGATCCTTGCATGCAGACGCTCTCCCGAAGCGAGTCGAGCGTGTCATGCGTGACATAGCCGAGGAGATGGCGCTCAAGCAGTGCGCGAGTTATCGCGTCGACTGTTCGTAGGTCAATCTTTGTGACGGTCCGCGAGTTCCCGTGCAAGAGGCGATTTCGGAGTCCATACACTCGTCCGATCGGCTCTGCAACCTCTGCCCGATCTACCTCGAGAATCGCCGCAATGGCGTGCTTGATCGGCGCGATGTTTGAGTTCTCACCCAACTCGAGCGCCTCGATCGCCAGCCAGTTCGCTATGAACTTGATCACAGGGTCGGACTCGTGATCTGCTCGCCAATACCATTGAGATGCAATTCGGAGCCGGTTACGTTCCAGCTCGCCTCGAGCGCCGTACGCCTCAATCACCGGCGTGATTGCGGCGAGAAAATCCCTGGTGTCAAGGTGCTTCAGCCGCGCCTGACCTTCGTAGGCGATCGTGGGCCCACCAAGCCAGCGGTTCCAATGCCAATCCTCGAACACCTCGCCAACCTCTTCGGCGAGCACCGGTCCGAGAAGCCGTTCGCCGTAGAGCAGATCCATCGCTGCGGTCAGGGGCGCGACCCTAGCACGCGCCAGGGTGAGACGCTCGTGATAGTCAGGTCCGACGGTGTCCGGCAGCTCGTAAAGAAGCTCAAGGTAGTTGCACGGCGGAGTCGTGTCGTTGTCCGCTGAAATCTCCACGGAACGATCGACATGTGGCGAATACGTCATCCTCCCCGCCTCGGCCTCGAGCGTTCCCCACTGAGGAACTAGCCACTCATTCTCGTGGCGGTGTGGTATCGCATTGGGGAATCTAGCGGCGCCGCGATCGATCTCACCGTTGCCAACCTGGATGCGGAAGGATCCTCCGTCGAGATTCAAGAGCGGAAACGGAACAGTTCGAATCGTCTTGTAGACAACCCGATAGCCAGGCTTACCCGCACCCAGAGGGTGGTCGTCGTCCGACCCCTGCCAGCCGTCGAAGGTCATTACCGCCGGAAACTGCGAGTTCGACTCCCAGTTTCGAACCCACTCATCCAGTCCTGTTATCGCACCCTTCGGAAGCGAGCGAGTGTCTCCCGTGATGTTGTTTCGCACGGTCACGCGTGGATCAGGGTCATCTCGGACCCGTTCTTTGCCATCGTCGTCAGCCAAACCCGCCCCACCCCATCCGAATTTGGTCCCGTCTGGATGGACACAGACCATCGCTTTTCACGATCGCGGACGCGACTGAGTGCCAGTTGCTGTCCGCCCCGCCCACAATTCTCCCGCGAGTATCGGTCGTTCGGATGCCCGGCGCGCCGCCGATGCTCGCTCGCAGTAAGGGCAGCGCGACAGCCACCTCGCGGGCGCGCGCGGTCAGGCGTCGACGCCGAAGGCGCGCAGCAGTGGCACGCGAGGGATCATCCGGCGCGGGCCGAGTTGGACGGTGGGGATGGTCCCGCTCTCGATGCCGAGCTTGATCGTGCGGTAGTCGACGCCGACGAGCTTCGCGGCGTCCTTCATCGTCAGTGCCAGACGATCTTGTGATCGGTTCATGGTCCTGCCCTTCTATGAGCCAGCAGTGTCAGTCTCCCCTCGTCGCAAGGTACCACACCAGTGAGCCAAGATCGACAGTCTTCTTCGCGATTCTTGGATGACGTGGAATAGTGGGCTTCATGGCAGACGTCGAGGCGTACGACTTCAGCGACGAGCGCATCGATCTCGGGAGCGGGGTGACGCTTCCGAAGTCCTGGCGTGCACGCGTGTCGGGTGAGCAAGGCGTGCCCGGCACGATCACCGTCCGCGTGGAGTGGGACGCTCGGCTCGGACGCACCGCCGTCGTCTTCGCGGCTCTCGAGCGCGAAGCGGAGGGCGTCGACATCACCAGCCAGGTGCTCCGCGAGGTGCGCACGCACTGGATCATGACGAGGTCGGCCCTCGATGTCGTCACCGTCGACGTCGGCGCAGAGGATGGCGACAAGAGCGACCGCATTCCGGTGCGCGAATTCCTCACTCGCGCGCGGGCGCAGGAGGAGCGCGAGCCCATGGAGTCCCTCCACGCCGCGATTGCCGTCTATCGCGTTGCGACAGCGATCAGCTATCCCCCGCTCAAGCTCGTCGCCGACACTCTCCAGATCAGTCAGAGCACCGCTACCCGCCTGATGAGTCGCGCGCGCGACTCCGGTCTGGCACCCGAAGTCCGCGTCCAGGAGCCGCGGCGCGCGCCGGCTGTCGACCCCTACAACCCGGGCGGGTCCTACGACCCCACGGCGCCCCACCACGGGCCTTCCCAGCCCGGAGGGCCTTCGATGGGCCGATGAGAGACGCGGTGGGGACGCCGTCTGTTCGCGAGATGCCGTCAACGCGCGACCGCGAGCCGGTCGAACATGTTGCTAGATGAAGACCGATGTATCCAGCAAAGTGCCCAAAATGCGTGAGACGCGAGAGTGCTCGGAGCAGGTACTCAAACGGCCTTTGGCCGCGTGGCCCGCATTGACGCCTCACGGCGGGCGATTCTTGCCCGCATTTTGCCCGCATCCTATTCCCCACTCGCTGCTGTCGGACGTCGCCCGATGCTACTCAGCTCCCGAAAACCTGCGTGATTCCGCGGAAGTTGTCGTTCTACGTCGCTACGCAAAATGCTCAAAACGTATTCGAGTCCCTCCAGGGTTATCGCGGGAGGACTCCGAGGCTGGCGCATCTGAGCACACGAGCGCGGCGTTTCGACCGAGCGCCTGCGGGCCACTGTCGATGCATCCGTCGGCGACCACCTCTCGGCGTTCCTGCCGCGTCTCGCTCGTATGATCACCGAGTGAACGCACCGCTGCCGAATGAGCACCCGGATTCCAGGACGTCGAAGAGCGACAACATCGCAGCGACGGTACTGCTCTTCCTGCTAGTGCTGCTTGTCGCGGCTTTCCTGTCTTTCCGCGGCATGTTCCTCGGCTTCTGGGTGGACACGTGTGGGGTGGTCACGATCCCCTGCGAGCCTGGGCTCTTCCGGGCCGGGCTGCTCACCGGCGTGTTCTCGCCTTGGGTGATCTTCGTCGTCGCGTTGCTGCTTTCGATTGTGCTGATAGTCATCCGTCGTCGAGCTTTCTGGGTCCCTCTGATCGCGATCGTCCTGACGATCGGGTTCCACATCCTCGCCAATGTGCTGGTTGACCTCGCTCTGCAGGCGTGACGAGGACGTGCATCAAATTGGACCGCCCGAGACGCCGCACGCCGGAGCTCCTGCTAGTCGCCAGTTCGTCGATCTCGGTTCGGTGAGGGTAGGCCCCCTCAGGCAGGCGGAAAGTGCGCCGCCAGCCGTGCGTGAACTTCGCTCACGTCAATCGGCACGGCCGGCGCCTCGGTCATCCGCTTGATGAGCAGCCTCGGCCAGAGGGCGTCGACTCCATTCACCGCGAACGAGCCACCGATGAGCGGCCAGTCGCCGTCGAGGAAGCAAAGGACGCCCTTGACGGTGATCTCGGGGTTGCCCAGCGCCGCAGTGACCTTCTCGACCTGCCCTTGGACACCGTCGACGAGCTTCGTGTGATTGCGGCCGGCGATCAGGAGTGACTCAACCCGTGGGCGGAGGATGCCACCCTCGACCCGCAGCGAAGGGCGCTTGTCCTTATACCGCTTCGCGTCGATGACCCACACGCCCGTCGGCCCGACGGCGATGTGATCGATGTTCGCGCGGGAACCAGGGATCCGTCGATCGTGCAACACCCGCCAGGAGTCGGAGAGGTCCATGAGGCGCTTCGCCATCATCTCTTCGCGGATGGCTCCGCGCTCCCACGCTCGCGTGCTCTGCGGATCTTCGGACAGCGCCAGGATCAGACCCCCGAGCTTCGGGTGCTCAGCGCGGATGCGCGCTTCCCGTGCAGCCGATCGCCGCTCGTGTTCTCGCCGTGCGGACGCCCCCGCGATCCCCGGTTCGACCGGCGCGGCCGCTGGTGCCCCCGGCTCGGCCCCGGCAGCCTCCACGGGCCGACATTCGATGCAGCGAACAGTCCGGTTGGCACGCTCGTAGATCGCCTTGCGGCCGGCGGGCAGGGCCTCGTGGCAGAGTCGGCACGTGCCGGCGTAGCGGAGCGACATCTGCTTGTCGTCGGGGCCGATCTCCACCGTCACGCATTCGAAACTAGCGTCACGACGGTCCGAGTGACCATGCCGCGATGACGGCCATGGCCGGGATGCTCGACATCGGCCAATTCTGAGACCACCCGCGCCTGAATCCCTCGCCAGCAGGTCGACGCCGACGAGCGCCCGACGTCACGACCCGGGCGGGTCTCAGGCGCTGAGTAGCGCAGGTGGCGAGCGCCAGAGCGTGCCATGATCTGGTTCGTGAGCCTCGAACTGATCCGTCGGGAGTTCTTGCCTGACCGCTCCGGTGCGTGGCTCGACGTCCTCGAGTTCGAGAGCCTCCATTCCGTCCCGGACGACCAGATGCTGGCCGCGGTGATCGAGAGCCCCTGGTACCACCACGACTACGCAAGTCCCCGCGGCGACGAACCCGAGCCCGCGCCCCACGACATCCACGGCCCGTATCAGCTCGATCACGTCAAGGCCGAAGAATTCGTACCCAGCCGCCCTGCCTCGATGAAAGCCGAGATCACCGACTGGCTGGACACGATCGACGCCGAGCCGGGCTTCGCGATCGCCGTCAGGGACACCCTTGCGCGACTCGTTCCACCCGACTCTCGTATCTACAGGCTGCCTGCCCTCGGTGAGGACAAGATGCACGTGTATGGCTGGGTCGTGGGTACGTCCGGCTTCCACGAGTTCGTGATCCTCGGCGAAGACGCGCGCCGCGTGACCGTTGTCGTCGCGTCGGATGACTAGTGAACTCGTGTCCATACTTCGCGCTCGCATCTGGTTGTACCCGACGGAAGCAGGCGGGCGGCGAGAGGCTGATCGTCGCGCTGCCCGGTGGGGGAGTTGCGCGCTGGCGCCCGCAGAAGCGGAGCTGACGGGGCGCACGTCGTGCCGGCAAGGCGCACAGTAGTTCTGTCGTCCGGCCGTTGCGGAACTCTCAGCGGAAGAATGAAGGAAATGGAACGAAGACCATCCCATCCACCGGTGTTCGAGATTCGCCCCTTCGGCATGGGTGTGCGCACTGGTTCTATCCCTTTCAACGTGAGCTGGCCGTTCCCCCGAAGCCTCGCGGTGTACGAAGAGGGCTTGAACTTCAGGATGTTCTCGTCTGAGACGTGGGTTCCGCGCGAGTGCATCATTCTGTTCCTTCGCGGCCCGGGCTACGTCCGTGTCAAGTGGATCCGCGACGATGAAGAGGCCTCCGCGACCGCTGGTGATTGGTTCCGGATGCGCGCGCTGGAAGCTGGGCTCATTCGCTCCGGCTACCGTCTCGAACGCACCCTCTCGCTGCTGTAGCTGCTTGCCGCGCCGGGCATGTCCGTACAATCATCCACTTATATGCTAAGTTGCTAACCCAGTCCGGCCGACAGAGTTCCAGCGCCGCGACGTGACCCGGGAAGAGGAGCCATGCCACGCATCGCTGCGAATGGTCTCGAGATCGAGTATCTCGAAAGGGGCCCCGCCGACGGCGAGGCGATCATCCTCATCAACGGCCTCGCCGGGCAACTCGTCGACTGGCCCGACGCACTGCTCCACGGGCTGGCGGCGCGCGGCCTCCGCGCGATCGTGTTCGACAATCGGGATGCCGGGCTCTCCACCGAACTCACGCACCTCGGCGTGCCCGACCTCTCCGGCATCGTCGACCGCGGGGAAGCTCCGCCCTACACGCTCGTGGACATGGGGCAGGATGTGGTCGCACTCCTCGACGCTCTCGACATCGAGCGGGCCCACGTGCTCGGCGCATCGATGGGCGGATCGATCGCGCAGGCCGTCGCACTCGATCACCCCGACCGTGTCCGCACCCTCACCGTCGCGATGACCGCACCGTTCCAGCCCTTCCGCGACGAGCCGTTCCTGTCGACCGTGACGCAGGCCTCACCCCTCGAGCGCGATCGCGACACGGTCATCGCGGGCGATCTCGCGGGGTTCCGGTGGCTCGGCGGCCCCGGTGCGTACGTGTCGGAGGCCGACGCCCGCGTCCGCGCCGAGCGGCGATACGACAGGTCGTACCGCCCGCCGGCGGCGCTCCGCCATATCGCGGCGATCCTCGGCTCGCCCGACCGGCGGGCCGAGCTCGCCGAGCTGCGCGTGCCGACCCTCGTGCTGCACGGCGAAGACGACCCGCTGATCGACGTCCGCAACGGGCGGGCGCTCGCCGCCGCGATCGAGGCCGCCCGCCTGATCGTCGCGCCGGCGCGCGGACACCAGGAGGACTGGCTCGTCGAATACGTGGACGACATCTTCGAGAACACTCAGCGGGCGAACGCCTGACATCACTTCTCGCGCTCGAACGCGCTCTCTCTGAAGCCCCGAGCCCAGGATGACTCTGCCCGGGCTCCCGCACGCCCGAACCCGCTGGGGCAGAGCCCCGACCGCCCTGCGAACCTGTCCGGCTGCGCTTGTGCGCACCGCTAACCCGACTTGACTGGATTGATGATATCAACTTGGCAGATAAGTAGTACTGTGGGTCCAACGCTCCACGTTTCACACTTCAAGGAGGATGTTGTGACCCAACGAAAGCCCCTCGGCCTGCTGGCCGCCGCCGCGGCCCTCGCGGTGGCGCTGGCCGGCTGCTCCGCGGGTTCGGGGACGGACAAGTCCGCCCAGCCCGACCGGACCCTCACCATCGGCATGACGTCCGATGTCGCGACCTTCGACCCCGCCCAGTCGCAGGTCGGCGGCCCGAACCAGTACATGCTGCCCGTGTACGACACGCTCATCCGCAAGGACGACGACGGCAAGCTCGTGCCGATGCTCGCCACCTCGTGGAAGTACACCGACTCGTCGAACACCGTCTTCGAGCTCACGATCCGCGACGGCGTGAAGTTCTCGGACGGCACTCCGCTCACCACAGAGGCGGTGGCCGCCTCCCTGCAGCGCTTCCGCGACGGCAAGGGACCCCGAGCCACCGGCCTCGCCTACGTGACCGACATCAAGGCTGTCGATGCCAAGACCGTGCGGCTCACCCTCTCGGCGCCCGATCCCGCGCTCGCCGAGAACCTCACGCTCGTCGCGGGCATGATCGTCAACCCGAAGGCGGATGCCGCTGCACTCACGAGCGAACCCGCCGGCGCCGGGCCGTACGTGCTCGACACTGCGGACACCCGCCGCGGTGACGTCTACGTCTACAAGCGCAACAAGAACTACTACAACGCGTCCGCGTTCCCGTTCGCCACCCTCAACATCAAGGTGCTCACCGACCCGACCGCGCGACTGAATGCCGTGAAGACCGGCCAGGTGGACGCGACCTACGGACTCGCGCCCCAAGTGGCGGAGGCCAAGGCATCCGGCCTCACCGTCATCACCGGCGCGGGCGGATGGCAGGGTCTCTTCCTCAACGACCGGCTGGGGGCCAAGGCACCCGCGCTCGCGAAGGTGCAAGTGCGCCAGGCGATCAACTACGCCATCGACCGCAAGGCGATGCTCAAGGCCCTTGCGCTGGACCAGGGCGAGATCACCACCCAGATCTTCGCGCCCGGCACTCCGGCCTACGACAAGTCGCTGGACGACAAGTACCCGTTCGACCCCAAGAAGGCGAAGGAGCTCATGGCTGAGGCGGGCTATGCGGACGGCTTCACGCTGACGATGCCCCAGCTCGACTCGCTCACCCCGGCCGCCTACCCGATCATCGAGCAGCAGCTGGCCGACATCGGCATCACGGTGAAATACGTGCCGGCCACCGCCGCGGCGGGCGTCGCTCAGTTCACGGCCGACACCTACCCGGCGTACATGCTCGTATGGGGCTCATCGAACAACTGGCTCGACGCCACACAGCTGATCGCCCCGACGGCAGCGTTCAACACCTTCCACGTCGCCGACCCGAAGATCACCGGTCTCATGTCGCAGATCCAGGCGTCCACGGGCCAGAAGCAGGACGCCCTCTTCAAGGAGCTCTCGGCGTACGTCGTCGACCAGGCCTGGTTCGACCCGTGGTACTTCAACCAGAACGCGATGTTCGTCGACAGCAAGGTGAAGCTCACGCCGTACAACTACGCGATCATGCCGCCGATCTACAACTACTCGCCCGCCGACTAGTCAGCGATCGACCGGGGGAGCGGCTCCACAGCGGGCCGCTCCCCAGGAGGACCCACCATGCTCAGATTCATCGCCCAGAGGCTCGGCGCCGCGCTCGTGCTGATCGTCGTCGTCTCGTTCGTGGCCTTCGTGCTCACCTGGTTCAGCCCCGGGGACCCCGCGCTCGCCATCCTCGGGCAGGCCGCCAGTCCCGCCGCCCTGGCCGCCAAGCGCGCCGAGCTCGGACTCGACCGGAATGTGTTCGAGGCGTACTTCGCGTGGGCGCAGCATGCGCTCACCGGCGACCTCGGCACCTCCTGGTTCTCCAACCGACCCGTGTCGGAGTCGATCGCGACACGTCTGCCCGTGACCATCACCATCGCCGTGACGGCCGTCGTGCTCTCCGGCGTGCTCGGTGCCGCGATCGGGCTCTGGGCCGCCGCTCGCCGGGGAGCCGTCGACAATGCGATCCGCCCGCTGTCGGTCCTCGGCTACGCCATCCCCAACTTCATCGTCGCGATCCTGCTCGTCACGATCTTCGCGATCGACCTCCGCGTGCTCCCGGCCACCGGGTGGGTCGACTTCTCCGCCGACCCGGGCGGCTGGTTCCGGTCGATCATCCTCCCCGTCGCCGCCCTTTCCCTCGCCGCCGTCGCCGCGGTCGCCCAGCAGATGCGGAACGCGGCGATCGCGACGCTCCAGCAGGACTACATCCGCACGCTCCGCGGCCGCGGGCTCGGCGGCGCCTCCATCTACCTCAAGCACGTGCTGCGCAACTCGGCGCCCGTCGCCCTGACCGTCCTGTCGCTGCAGTTCATCGGGCTCCTCAGCGGCGCCGTCGTGATCGAGTACGTGTTCGGTCTGCCCGGCATCGGGGCGCTCTCGGTGGGCGCCGCCGTGCAGCAGGACCAGCCGGTGATCCAGGGTGTCGTCGTGACCGTCGTCATCGTGGTGGTCGTCGTCAACCTCCTCGTCGATCTTGCCTACACGTGGCTCAACCCGAAGGTCCGCTCATGACAACCGCCCCCGACACCGTCGGCATCGTCCTCGCGCAGGGGCGCGAGCGGCGCACCGCCTGGCAGCGCCTGCTGCGCAGCCCCGGGATGATCATCCCCGCCGCCATCCTCGCGCTCATCGTCCTCGCGTGCGTGCTGTCCCCCCTGTTCGGCCTCCCCTCGCCGAACTTCGCCAACGTCAGCGCACTCGGGCAGGGCCCGAGCCCCGCTCACCTCCTCGGCACCGACGCCTCCGGACGCGACGTGCTCAGCCGGCTGCTCGCAGGCGGCCGACTCACGCTCCTGGCGAGCCTGATCGCCACCGCGGTCACCTTCGTGCTCGGCGTTCCGCTCGGGCTTCTCGCCGGGTACTACAGCGGTTTCCTCGACTCCGTGGCCAACTGGCTCTCCAACCTCATCCAGGCCCTGCCCTCGATCGTCGCGCTCCTCGCGATCTCCGTTTTCGTCGGCACCAACACGCTCGTGGTGATGGCGGCCTTCGGCGTCCTGGTCGTGCCCGCGATGTTCCGGCCGGTCCGAGCCGCCGTCATCGACGTGCGCCGCGAGCTGTACATCGACGCGGCGAAGGTCTCGGGGATCGGAGACCTCTCGATCCTCGGCCGGCACATCCTCGGCGTCGTGCTGCCCGTTGCCCTCATCCAGACGGGCTTCATCTTCGGGGCATCCCTTGTGGTGCAGGCGGGTCTCGACTTCATCGGCGTCGGCGAGCCCGGTGCCGCGAGCTGGGGCTCGATGCTCGGCGACGGGTTCAAGGACATCTACAACTCGCCGTACCTGCTGCTGCCGCCCGCGCTCGCCATCACGGTGACGGTCGTGTGCCTCATCCTGCTCGGCTCCGTCGCCCGGGACCTCATCAGCGACGGCGCGACCCCCGGCCGGGTGCGCCCGCGCACGCCGCGCCCGGCCGTCACGACCCGCGCGGCGACGGGGGAGAACCTCCTCGAGGTCGACGGCCTCGTGGTCGAGTACCGGCTCGACGGGGCTGACAGCCGCGTGGTCGACGGCGTCGGATTCGCCGTGCGGCGCGGGCGGGTGCTCGGACTCGTCGGCGAGTCCGGATCAGGCAAGACGCAGACGGTCCTCGGCGTCCTCGGGCTGCTCGCGGAGGGCGGTGCCGTGACGGCAGGCTCGGCGCTGTTCGACGGATGCGACCTCACGCGGCTCGGCCGACGCGAGATGAACGAGATCCGCGGGCGCGACATCGGCTACATCCCCCAGGAGCCGATGTCGAACCTCGACCCGAGCTTCACCATCGGCAGCCAGCTGATCGAGCCCATGCGCCGCCACCTCGGGCTCTCCCGCCGTGACGCGCGGGCCCGGGCGCGCGACCTGCTCGTGAGGGTCGGCATCGTCGACCCTGACCGGACGCTCGCGAGCTACCCGCACCAGATCTCGGGCGGCATGGCCCAGCGGGTGCTCATCGCCGGCGCCGTCTCGTGCAATCCGAAGCTCATCATCGCCGACGAGCCCACCACCGCACTCGACGTCACCGTGCAGGCGGAGGTGCTCGATCTGCTCCGCTCGCTGATCGCTCAGCTCGACATCGCCGTGGTGCTCGTGACCCATGACTTCGGCGTGGTCGCGGACATCTGCGACGACGTCGTCGTGATGCGCGGGGGCCAGATCCTCGAATCGGCGCCGACGGTGCAGCTGTTCGCCGCGCCCGAGAGCGCCTATACCCGGACGCTCCTCGCCGCGGCGCCCGCTCACCTCCCGCCGCGCGCGCCGAAGGCGCTCGACGGCGCTCCCGTGCTGCTGCGAGCCGAGAACCTCCAGGTCACCTACCGGGGCCGGGGCGGCAAGCCCTTCGTCGCCGTCGACGGCGTCTCCTTCGCGATCAGGACGGGCGAGACGCTGGGGCTCGTGGGGGAGTCGGGCTCTGGCAAGTCGACCATCGGCCGGGCCATCCTCGGCCTCGCGCCCGTCACGGGCGGCGACATCCTGTGGTCCGGGGGCAGCATCGCCCACGCGTCGCGCCGCGAGCGCCGCGCGCTGAGCTCCGACATCCAGGTGGTGTTCCAGGATCCGTACAGCTCGCTCAACCCGGCGATGTCCGTCGAGGACATCCTCGTCGAGCCCCTGCTGATCGACCCCGGCGTCACCCGTGCGGATGCACGTCGGCGCGTCCGCGAGCTGCTCGACGCCGTCCACCTCCCGCGCGATGCGGGCGCCCGGCGGGCGCGGGAGTTCTCCGGTGGCCAGCGCCAGCGCATCGCCATCGCCCGAGCGCTCTCGCGCTCGCCGAGGCTGGTGATCTGCGACGAGGCCGTGAGCGCTCTCGACCTCTCGACCCAGGCCAGCGTCCTCGACCTCCTCGCCGAGCTGCAGGAGCGGACCGAGGTCGCCTACCTCTTCGTGTCGCACGACCTCGATGTCGTCCGTCACATCGCCGACCGGACGGCCGTCATCCAGCACGGCCGATTCGTCGAGGTTGGCGACAGCGAGGACGTCGCGACCAGCCCGCGAGAGGCCTACACGCGCCGCCTGGCCGCGGCATCGCCCTATCCGGACCCCGTCGTGCAGGCGGAGCGTCGCGCCCGGCGGAGCGCCGATCTCGCGCGGGAAGTCCATGACCGCGCCGACAGTCTGGAACGGCAGCCGTGACCGACCTCGTAGCGATCGTCACCGGAGGGGCGAGCGGCATCGGCGCCCGCACCGTCGCCGTGCTGCGGCGGCGCGGCGTCGAGGCGATCGTGCTCGACCGCGAGACCGCCGCCGTGCCGACCGGCACTCCCGCGATCATGTGCGACGTCACCGACGATCGTGCGATCGCCGCAGCGATCGATGCCGTGATAGAACGCTTCGGTCGCCTCGACATCGTCGTCAACAACGCAGGTATCGGGGCGACCGGGGATGTCGCGACCAACCCCATCGCAGAGTGGCAGCGCGTCTTCGACGTCAACGTCTTCTCGATGGCGCGCGTGGCAGCCGCGGCGCTCCCGCACCTGCGACGGTCGCCGAGCGCGGCGATCGTCAATCTGAGCTCAGCGGTCGCCCTCGTGGGCGTCACACAGCGCGCCCTGTACAGCGCGAGCAAAGGCGCGGTCACAGCCCTCACCCTCGCGATGGCGGCGGATCACATCGCGGAGGGCATCCGAGTCAACGCGGTGGCCCCGGGCACGACCGAGACGCCGTGGGTGGGACGCCTGCTGGACCAGGCCGACGACCGCGACCGCGCTGCCGCGTCCCTCCGTGCCCGGCAACCCCTCGGCAGGCTCGTCAGGGCCGACGAGGTGGCCGCCGCCGTCGCGTATCTCGCCTTGCCCGAAGCAGGTTCCACGACCGGCACGATCCTCCAGGTCGACGGCGGCATGGGCTCGCTCCGGTTATGACCGTCCATCTTCAGGCCCGTACTTATCCGCTAAGTTGATTTGCAAGGAGGCTGTCCGTGAAGGTCACGAACATCGAAGGGGATGAGCGCTTCGACGTCATGCGCTCGGAGCTTTACACACCCGTCGTGGGCGACATCCTCGATGCGCTCGGGTATCGGCGCCAGTTCCTCCCCCCGGGCATCCGTGCGATCAGGGAGGGCATGAGAGTCGTCGGCCGGGCGATGACCGTGCTTCTCACCGACGTGACGGGTCCCCAGCCGCGGCCGTTCGGCCGACTCACCGAGGCGCTCGACCAGCTCGAGGCCGGCGAGGTCTACCTCGCCCAGAACGCGACGATGCCGAGCGCGGCGTGGGGCGAGATCCTCACCGCCACCGCCCGCCAGCGTGGGGCCGTCGGCGCGGTGGTCGACGGATACCACCGCGATACCCCGAAGGTGCTCGAGCAGGACTTCCCGGTGTTCAGCCTCGGCGCCTACGCGCAGGACTCGGCCGTGCGCTCGTCGGTGGTCGACTTCCGCTGCCGCATCCGCATCGGGGACGTCGAGATCGAGTCCGGCGACATCGTCTTCGGCGACGTCGACGGCGTGCTGATCATCCCCTCGGCCGTGGAGGACGAGGTGATCGAGCGGGCGCTCACGAAGGCCCGCACCGAGAACGTCGTCCGCGATGCGATCGAGCGCGGCATGAGCTCGACCGAGGCGTTCCGCGTCTACGGCGTCCTGTAGTCCGCCCGTGCACCATCATGAACCCCATGTATTCGAAGGAGAATCCAGAATGACCCATCCCGCTTCCGGATGGCGCGGCTTCAATCTCATCGACCTCTTCTCGACGAGCGTGCGCTGGAAGGAGTTCTGGTCGCTCGACGACAGGGGGGAGGTGCCCGAGGAGGACTTCGAGATGATCCGCGACCTCGGCTTCACCTTCGTCCGCCTCCCCGTCTCCTACCTGTTCCTCGGCAAGGGACCTTACGGGCGCACGCCCGACCCCGATCGGATGCATCTCGTCGATCGCGTGATCGCGCTCGGCCAGAAGTACGGCGTGCACGTCTCGCTCAACATCCACCGCGCTCCCGGCTACTGCTGTCTCTCGCCGTCCCAGTTCGACTTCGCCGAGCGCGACAACCTCTTCACCGACGACGAGCCGCTCGCCGCCTACATCACGTGGTGGCGGACGTTCGCCGAGCGGTATCGCGACGTGCCGAAGGCGGACCTGAGCTTCGACCTGCTGAACGAGCCCATCAATGTGGACGAGGTCGCCTTCAACAGGACGTTCCTCCCGGCAATCGAAGCGATCCACGCCGTCAACCCCGACCGCTACATCATGGTGGAGGGCAGCTTTCGCGCGCACGGGTCGTTCGACGCGGGAGGCGCCGTCGACATCGTCGAGATGGTCCCGCCGACCGCGGCGGCGGTCGCGCTGCCGAACGTCATCAGCTCGATGCACCTCTACCACCCGCTCGGGCTCACCCGCTACAACTGCGCGTGGGCGGCACCGAGCGACCTCGAGCCTCCGACCTGGCCCTATCGACCCAGGCTGGCGTCAGGATCCGCGCCGCGGGTACTGACCGGCGATGAGGCGAAGCTCTGGGACAAGGAGACGCTCAGGGAGCTGATCGCCCCCTATCTCGAGCTCGTGAAGGCGGGGCATCCGGTGCATGTGGGCGAGATGGGGGCGTGGCCGGGCTTCGCCCACGACGTCTACCTCGACTACTGCCGCGACGTCGTCGACCTGCTCGCCGAGAACGGGATCGGGTACGCGCTGTGGGCCTTCCGCGGCCCCTTCGGTGTGATCGACAACGGCTTCGCCGACGCCGAGTATGAGACCTACCACGGGCTGTCGCTCGACCGTCAGCTCGCCGACATCCTGAAGAACGAAGGAGCGAGCCGATGAGGGCAGCGATCTTCTACCCCGACGGCCCGCAGCTCGAGGAGCGGCCGGAACCGACACCGGGCGCTGACGACGCGCTCGTGCAGGTCGAGTACTGCGGGATCTGCGGCAGCGACCTGCACGCGGCGGAGCCCGACTTCAGGGCGGGCACGATCATGGGGCACGAGTTCGTCGGCACCGTGCTCGAGGTCGGTGCGGACGTGCGCGAATTCCGCGTAGGCGATCGAGTCGCCGTCAATCCGAACGGGGTCGTCTGCGGGCACTGCGAGTTCTGCCGCTCCGGCCGGGCGAACCTATGCGCAGACGTCTGGAAGTACTCGGTCGGCGTCGCCCGGGACGGCGGGCTCGCGCCGCTGGCGGCCGTGGACCAGCGGACTCTGTATCGCCTGCCCGACGGCGCCTCCTTCCGCCACGCGGCTCTCGTCGAACCGCTCGCCGTCGCGCTGAGGGCGGTGAAGTCGTCCGGCATCACCCTGGGCGACAACGCCATCGTGTTCGGAGGCGGTCCCATCGGGCTGCTCGCCACCGCGCTGCTGCGGGCGGGAGGAGCGACCGACATCTCCGTCGTCGAGCCGTCAGCCGTGCGCCGAGAGAAGGCCGTCGCGGTCGGGGCGACGCGGGCGATCGATCCCGGCGCGGGGCCGCTCGCAGAGCTCCTGGTCGGCCCGCGGCCGCGGTACGGGTTCGACGCCACCGGTGTGCCGGAGGTGGTCAAGGATGCCGTGGGCGTCCTTGCTCCCGGCGGCACGCTCACCATCTCCGGATGGTCGAAGCGTCTGCCGTCGTTCGCCGCGCAGGACCTCATCTTCAAGGAGATCACCCTCCGGGGGAGCTTCATCTACACGACTGAGTTCGACGCGGCGCTCGCGATGATCGCGACAGGGCGTATCGACGTGGAGCCGCTGATCTCGGGGGTGCTTCCTGTCAGCGAGGTGCCGGCGGCGTTCGACGCCATGGGCAACTCTCCCGAGGTCACGAAGTTCCTGATCAGCGATCTGCACGCGGGATCGACGGAGGGCTGACATGGGAGTTCAGGTCTTCGCGCAGCCCGAGGTCGTCATTCCGTCTGACGCCGAGACCGGTGAGGGGCCCGTCTTCGACCATCGGACGGGCAGGCTTGTGTGGGTCGACATCCCTAACGGCGGCCTGCTCGAGACGGACCTCGCGTCCGGGAGGACCACGCGGACCTCGCTCGGCACCTCCCTGGGGGCCGCCGTTCCCCGGGCCGACGCGCAGGGGTTCGCAGTCGCGGTGGCCGACGGGTTCGGCCTCGTCGTCGACGGGGTGCTCGAGCTGGTCGACCGGGCACTGCCCGAAGCGCGTCGCCGGATGAACGACGCGAAGTGCGACTCGGCCGGTCGGCTCTGGGCGGGCAGCACGCACGTGGAGTACGAGCCCGGCGCCGGCGTGCTGCACCGGTGGACGGGGACGGCGCCCAGCGAGGTCGTGCTGACCGGACTCACCCTGCCGAACGGCATCGGCTGGAACGCCGAGGACACCGCCATGTACCTCGTGGACAGCATGAGCCATCGGCTCCTGAGCACGACGTTCGACGCGGATGAGGGCGAGATGGGTGAGTTCGCCGAGCTCGCCCGGGTCGACTCCGGTCTGCCCGACGGCCTCGCCGTGGACGCGGAGGGATGCATCTGGGTCGCTGTGTGGGGCGGCGCGGAGGTGCTGCGGTTCGACCCGCGGGGCCGACTCGTCGGACGGGTGCCGATGCCCGTCGACCAGCCGTCGAGCTGTGCCTTCGGCGCGGACGGCACTCTCTACATCACGTCCGCCTGGGCTGGTCTCGACGACGACGCCCGCGCGCGTCAGCCGTTGGCGGGCTCCGTCTTCGCCCTGTCCACGAACACCACGGGCGTGCCCGTGGCGGCATTCGCCCACTGACTCTGCGGACGGCGGCGAGGGAGCGATGAACTCATCAGCACACCTGCTAAGTTCTCACGCAGTACGGGTGACTACTCGCACGCGACGGGAAGGGCTGACATGCCGCGTTCGATCAAGCGCACGTCTCTCCAGGACCAGGTGACCGAGGCGGTCATCGAACTCATTGCCGAGCGTGACCTGAAACCCGGTGACCAGCTCCCCGGCAGCGCCGAGCTTGCAGACATGATGAATGTGAGCCTGCCTGTGGTGCGCGAGGCTATCGCGGGGCTCGCCGCGATCGGGTTGCTCGAGAGACACCAGGGGCGCGAAGCCACGCTCGGAACCCCGAACGCCTCGCACCTGAGCCGGCTCTTCTCCCTCAGGCTTGTGGGAGCCGGCGTCGAGGACGAGAAGATGCAGCAGTTCCGCGAGATCGTCGAGGTGGGCAACGCCCGGCTCGCCGCGCTCAATCGCACAGACGAGCAGCTCGCGACGCTCGACGAGGCGATGACCGTGCTGGCTGCCGCCGACAACGCCGACGCGCTGTACGCCGCCGACGTCGCCTTCCATGCGGCGGTCGCACGCGCCGCCGACAACGACCTGCTCGAGCTCACCCTCGAGTCCCTCGAGCCTCTGCTCTGGCGCCTCCGCCGCCGGACGTGGAACGGGTGGGTGAACGCGGGGGGCGGTCTCGCGAGCATCGTGGACGCCCACCGCGTGATACTCGAGGCGATCCGCCAAGGCGATCCGGATGCGGCCGCCGCCGCCATGACAGATCACCTGACGCAGGCGCGTACCGGCCTCGAAGCCTCGCAACGCGCCGGCAATCCCGATGCCGGGCCGAGCGCGGGGTTCCCGGCTGCGGAGAAGAGCGCGTAGATCGGCTGCTAGGCCGCCGGCAGGCAGGACGGGCCGAGCGGCTCGAACGACTTGTAGCCGAGTGTGAACTCGCGGTGGCCCATCTCTTCGGACTTCGTCTGCTCACCGCCTGCCACACGCGCCACGAGGTCGACGATCTCATCGCCGACGGAGGAGATCGTCGCGTCGGCCGAGAGGATGGCGCCCGCGTTGACGTCCATGTCGCCGGGCATCCGGGCATACGTGTCGGGGTTCGCGCACACCTTGATCACGGGCGAGATCGCCGAGCCGACGACGGAGCCGCGCCCCGTGGTGAACAGGACGATGTGTGCGCCGCAGGCGATCATCTCGATGACCGTGGCGGTGTCGTTGATGTTCGGGAAGCCCCAGCGGATCTCGCCGTCCGGCACCGGGTCCATCAGATACAGGCCGGGTAGGGTCGGCTGCACGGCCGGCTTGAGCAGCCCGACGATCGGCGACGACCCGCTCTTGGCGTAGGCGCCGATCGACTTCTCCTCGATCGTGGTGAGCCCGCCTTCATAGTTCCCGGGCGAGAAGCTGCCGTGTCCCATCTGGTGGTAATAGACCGAAGCCTTCTCCACAGTGCCGATGAGCTCGCGGCCCAGCTCGGGGGAACCGGCACGGCTCGCCATGTGGCTCTCGGTGCCGAGCAGTTCGCCGGGCTCCTCGAAGATGCAGGTCGCGCCCCGCTCGACGAGGCGGTCGAACGCGTAGCCGACGGCCGGATTCGCCGTGATGCCGCTCGTGCCGTCCGACCCGCCGCACTCCGCGCCGATCACGAGGTCGGAGAAGTGCACTTCGGTGCGCGGCGTCGCCGCGATGTGCGCGAGACCGCGCGCCACGGCCTCGATGCCGAGTGTCACGGTGGGCTTGGACCCGCCCACTCCCTGAATGACGATGGTCTCGCTCCATCGGCCGCTTGCCCGGATCGACGCGGCCAGGCTTTCGCGGTCGAAGCTCTCGCAGCCGAGGGAGACGAGGAGGACGCCGCCGACGTTCGGATGCGTGCAGAGCGCGGTGAGCATCTGATGGGCGTAGCTGTTCGGGTAGCAGCCGGGGAAGCCGATGACCTCGACTTCTTCATCGGGGAAGTGCGATGCGATCGCGTTGGACGCGTGGTGCGCACACTCCACGAGGTACGCGACGAGGATCACATTCCGGATGCCCTTGCGGCCGTCCTGCCGCGCATAGCCGGGGAGAGAAGCTGTCGACATCGTCGTCTACTCCGATTCCGGCGGGACGTCGCCCCGCTCGTGTGTGGGGATGTACTGGCTGGTGAGGTTGTGGAGATGAATGTGCTCGAAGCGTGCGATCGGCACCGTCGCGACCCCGATGGGCACCGCGAGTTTCGTCACGATCTCACCCGGTTCGATCGTGCGTCGGGCGATCTTGTGGCCGGGGGTGAGGGGGACGGCGACCGTCCACGGGTCGCCCCCGACGTCGACCACCGAACCGGCGTTCACGTCGCGCGTGACGACATAGCAGTTGTCTGTCGGGTCGAGCAGGATGAGGCCAGCGCGAGCAAGCTCGATGGCATCCTCGCGGGTGTGCGTCGGCATCGATCGTCCCTCCTCTTCGCTCAGCCTACACTACTTATCTGCTAAGTTGATGGGCCTTGGGGGAGAGTCATCGCGAGCCGCATCGACCGATCTCGGGCGCACCGACGATGGGCAGATCGCGGACCCGCGTGAACGCCGAACCGCACGGTCTGTACTCAAGGCGAGCTCGCGGCGGCTGTTCGTCGGGGCTGTAATCTGAGCGCGTGCCTGACTATCACCCGAATCCAGCCGGGCGGATTCTTCACCTCGTGGACAGCACGCTGGAGTCCGGTGGTGCCGAACTTCTGCGGGAGATCTGGTTGGACTACTTCCAGGTCTCCAACGAGACCGACTACCTCGCTGCTCTCGTCACCGTACTCAATGTGTCGGCCGAAGCGCGTAAACAGCTCCTTGCACTCAAGCGGACGTTCATTCCCCGCGACCAGGCGGTCGAACCGTTCCACACCTTCGAGAAGTTCGTCCACGAGTACGCAAAAGTGCCCGTCGCGGTCGACCAGTTCCGCAAGACGATGCAACCGCGACGGGACATGCTTCTCTCGACGAGCGAGATCCTGGACGAGTTCTACCCCACCGCGGTGACGAGCGAGGTCACCCTCGATCGCATCCGCAACCTCGCCTATGAGATCGCCACCGAGGTGACGCAAGACGGGAGCCTCGACACGGAGCTCCGCGCCGTGCTGCTCCGTTATGCGCACAACCTCATGCGGTTGGTCGACATGTACAAGGTGACAGGCGGGGCGGCGCTGAAGGATGAGGCAGACCGCTTCTTCGCCGAGGCCTGGCGCACGGAGACTCTCAAGAGGGCACCGGAGTCGCTCTGGAAGAAGGCGATGGGAGTGACCGGAGTCGTGCTGACCGCTGTCGACGTGTTCGTCGCGCCTCAACACGTCACGGAGGCGATCGACTTCTACCTGAACGCCGGAACGACATCTATCAGCATCGAGGCGCCTGCTCCCGACTACGTGATCGAACAGACCGACTGAAGAGCCATCTGCCGCCTGGCCGCCCGCACAGTAGGGTGTTCCGATGCGGCACCTGCGCGAGATCGTCCTTCTGTCGGCCGTCGCCGTCCTGCTCAGCGGATGTGCGGCCAGCGCGGCTGGCCCGGGGGAGGCCTCCTCCGAACGAGCCGCCCCCTCGGCATCCCCGTCACCGACCGTCGAGGTCGATACTGCCGCCGTCGCGAAGGCCGACGCATGGTTGCGGGATGCCGTCCTCCCGCCGGGAGCCGTGCCGGCCGACGAGGTTCCCGACGCGCCGCCCGTCCGCAGCCAGAGCAACTACGTCTCGCCGTGCTCGCCGATCGAGGAGCGGAACGGCTACTGGATCGTGAAGGGCATGGATGTCGTCGATGCGGCGACCTGGCTGAGCTCCCATCCGACCGGGGGGCTCACCGTCACCACCCCGCCCCCGGCTCGCAGTGACACCGCGATCGACGGTGCCTCGGTGGCCAACGCCGCCACCTGGGACTCGCTCGAAGGCATCGCTTGGCAGATCACGCGGATGGAAGACGGAGTGCTCATCCGTGCCCAGATCGACGTGTTCACGAAGACGACGATCTGTCCGTCGCTCCCGCCCGGCGAACACTACGGGGGAATCGGCCAGGGGTGACACCGGGGCTGCCCGTCCCTCTTGCCGTTCGTTCGGTACCGTGCAAAACTCGTTCGGTACCGAACGAATGGAGCATGAAATGACCCTCGACCGCATCGCACTGATCACGGGCGCGAACCAAGGTGTCGGGTTCCAGGTCGCGAAGGAGCTCGTGGCGAACGGCGTCACCGTTCTCCTGGGCTCGCGTGACGCCGCCAAGGGCGCGGCTGCGGCTCAGGAGATCGGCGAGGGTGCCCTCCCGATCCAGATCGACATCACCGACAGCGCTTCGATCCACGCGGCGCAGGCGCGTATCGAGAGGGAGTTCGGTCGCCTCGACCTCCTCGTCAACAACGCCGGGATCTCGCGCGCCGCTCGATCCGACGGCGACTTCCTCGAGGGATACGCGGCGGCGAACAAGGCCAGCACCGCATCCCTGGATGAGATCCGCGCGGTCTGGGAGACGAACGTTTTCGGCACGCTCGCCGTGTACCAGGCGATGCTCCCGCTGCTGCGGAAGTCGTCCGACGCGCGGATCGTGAACGTCTCTAGCGGTGTCGGGTCCCTCACGGCCAACGCCGACCCGAGCTACCCGTACCACTCCATGTACGGCCCCGTGTATCCGGCATCCAAGACGGCGGAGAATGCCATCACCCTCGCGATCATGGTCGAGCTGGAGGACGCCGACATCAAGGTGAACCTGGTGTCACCCGCGTTCACCGCCACGAACCTCAACGCGTTCGCGGGGACCGAGTCGGTGGAGGACGGATCCCGCGAGGTGGTGCGCGTCTGCCTCCTCGGCCCGGACGGACCGAGCGGCACCTTCACCCGCTGGGAGAACCAGAGCATCCCGTGGTGACGGGGGACGCGGTGACGGCCCCGGCGAGGGCGTCCGACTCGCTCGGAACCTGGGCGAGGCGCTACTACTACGCGAATCGACGGGCGGTCGAGACGCTCCTCAAAGTACATGGCATCGGCTCGACCCAGTGGCTCGTCCTCCGCCATCTCGCCGCCGCAGGGCCGACCGCGCAGCGCGATCTCGGCTCTGTCATCGAAGCCGAACGCGCAGCGCTGAGCGGCATCGTCTCGACGCTCGTCGGCAAGGGCTTGGTGGAGCAGACGATCTCACCCGCCGACCAACGGCAACGGGAGCTCACCCTGACCGGGTCAGGACGCGAGCTGCTCGACGGCCTCCCTGACCCGTTCGCACAGGTCCGCGCGGTTGCGCTCGCCGGTATCGACCCCGCCGACATCGACGCCGCGATCCAGGTGATCGAACGCGCGATCGCCCAGGTGAACGCCCACGACTTCGGTCGTTCGGAATAGCGCGTCCGCTCAGGCGTTTCCCGCGGGCAGCGCATCCGCCTGCGTCTGTAGCGGGGTCGACGCCTCCCGCGACTCGGCACGGCGGCGGATGATGAGGTCCCGCAGCTCGCGCGCCTGCGCGACGTGGAGGTCCATGGATGCCGAGCCGGACTGGTGCTCGAACTCCTCGACGAACTCGGTGAGCTCGAGATCGAACGGAGCATCCTCGCCGACCTCGATGGTGCGGTCGCGGAAGCGGTACTTGGCGATCTGTCGCTCCCTGGCCTCGATCTCGGTCGTGAGGAGGTCGATGAGCGCGTCCTCGCCGAGAAAGCCGATGAAGTACAGGCGCGCGCGGATCTCGGAGTCGAACGGGTACACGGCGGGAACGTAGGGACTGTTCAGCCACCCCATGAAGACCTGACGGCCGAGGTCGGTCGCACTGTAGATCTTGGCGTCCTGGGCGCCGGGGCGCTCGCTCACAGTGAAGGTGGCCCACCCGTTCTCGGCCATGGTCGTGAGCGACCGGTAGACCTGACTCATCTGCGTGCGCGGCCGCATGAAGACGCCCTGCAGGTCCATGAACCGCTTCAGGTCGTAGCCGGTGCGCGGCTTCATGAGCAGGACGCCCAGCAGCAGGTGCTCCAGCTTCATAGGGCTCCTCATGGGCTTATCTCCTCTCAGCCTAGGGGTGCTCGGCCTCGAAGCAAGCATTCCACAAGTGATAACAATCTTATTCAACTTGTAGAATCCATGACGATTTCCTGTTAGCTTCTCCGCAAGGTCGGTCCATGGAGGACCGCACGACCCGGAAGAGACACCGATGTTCAACTTCAGGAAGCGCCTTGCTGCAACAGCAGCCGCCGTCGCGGTCGCCGCCGTAGCCCTGGCGGGCTGCTCCGGCTCGAGCTCCGGCTCCAGCTCCGGCGCCGGCGCGGGTGACGGGACCCTCACGATCGCCACGATCGTCCCGTCGAGCACTTTCGCGGCCAACAACGTGCCGTGGGCCAACGAGTCGCCGTACCTCCAGGCGGTCTACGACACTCTGCTGCATGCCAAGCCGGACGGCACCGTCGAGCCGTGGCTGGCCACCAAGTGGTCCTACAACACCGACAAGACCGTCCTCACCCTCACCCTGCGCGACGACGTCACCTTCACGGACGGCACCAAGTTCGACGCCTCCGCGGCCGCGCAGAATCTGCTCCGCTTCCGCGACGGGACCTCTCCGCAGAAGGCCTATCTCGCGACCTTGAAGGATGCCACGGCCGTCGACGCCACCACGCTGCGCCTCACGCTCAGCGCACCCAACCCCTCTCTGCTGTCGTTCCTCACGCAGAACCCCGGACTCATGGAGAGCCCCAAGCACTTCGGCGCGGCGGATGAGAAGACCACTCCGGTCGGCTCCGGCCCCTACGTCCTCGACACGAAGGCCACCGTCGTCGGCTCCTCGTACGTCTTCACGAAGAACGCCAAGTACTGGGCGCCGAAGGAGCAGCACTACGCGAAGATCGTGATGAACGTCTTCTCGACCCCCACGGCGGTCCTCAACGCGATCAAGGGCGGTCAGATCGACGGCGCGCCGCTCGTCGACAACTCGACCATCGACCAGATCAAGGCCGCCGGCTACACGGTGAACGGCCAGCAGCTGAACTTCTTCGGCCTCCTGCTGTTCGACCGCGGAGGCGCGATCTCGCCGGCTCTCGCGGACGTCCGAGTGCGCCAGGCGATCAACTACGCCTTCGACCGCAAGGCCCTGCTGAAGGCCGTCGGCCACGGCTACGGCGACGTGACGTCGTCGATCTTCTCGCCCGACTCCTCCGGGTACGACAAGGCGCTCGACGACTACTACACGTACGACCCCGCCAAGGCGAAGTCGCTCCTGAAGGAGGCCGGGTACAGCGCCGGGCAGATCACCCTGACGATGCCGACGTCGTCGAACTTCACCCCCGCGACGTACGCGCTGACGAAGCAGTACCTGTCGGACATCGGCATCAAGGTGAACGAGGTCAACGTGGCGGGCAGCAGCTTCCTCGCCGACCTGCTCGCGGCGAAGTACGCGGCCACCGTGATGCAGCTGAAGGCTGCGCCGACGACGTGGGAGACGCTCACCCTGGACGTGCTCCCCAAGGCCGGCTGGAACCCGTTCCACACCGAGGACCCCACCGTCGCCAAGCTCGCCGCCACCGTGCAGAGCGGCTCGGATGCCGAGGCTGCCGCCGCGGCGAAGGAGCTCAACGCCTACATCGTCAAGCAGGCGTGGTTCGCACCGTGGTACCGCCCGCAGCAGACGTACGCGACCAACGCGAAGACGTCGGTCGAGACCCAGACGGGCAACGCCTACCCGTACCTCTGGAACATCGTCCCCAAGGGCTGATCCCGCCGGGGATGGGGCGGCGGCCGCCGCCCCATCCCCGCACAGGAAGGAACCGCGATGCTGACATTCATCGCCCGCCGCCTGGCATCGGGCGTCATCCTGCTGATCACGATCAGCGTGGTGGCGTTCCTCCTGCTGTACGCCGGGGGCGGCGACATCGCCCGGCGCCTCCTCGGGGAGGACGCGTCGCCGGCCACGGTGGCGCAGAAGGCGCACGAGCTCGGCCTCGATCAGCCGCTGATCGTCCAGTTCGGGACCTGGCTGTCGGGCGCCGTGCGCGGCGACTTCGGCACCTCGTGGTTCACCAGCCAACCCGTGTCGGACGCCATCCTCAGCCGGCTCTCGGTCACCCTCTCGCTCGTCTTCGGCGCCACGCTCCTCATCGCCGTCGTCTCGGTCGTGCTCGGCGTCCTCGCCGCGACCCGTGGCGGCATCGTGGACACGATCGTCCAGGTGCTCTCGCTGATCGGCACCGCGATCCCGGGCTTCCTCATCGCGCTCGGGCTCGTACTCGTCTTCGCCATCAACCTCGGCTGGTTCAAGCCGACCGGCTACGTGCAGTTCGCCGACTCTCCCGCCGGATGGCTGGGCTCGATCACGCTTCCCGTCATCGCCCTCTCGCTCGGCGGGATCGCCGGCGTCACCCAGCAGATCCGCGGCTCCATGCTCGACTCGCTCCGCCAGGACTACGTCCGCACGCTCCGCAGCCGCGGCATCTCGCCGCGCTCGGTGATCCTCAAGCACGTCCTGCGCAATGCCGCAGGCCCCGCGCTCGCCGTGCTCGGCGTGCACTTCGTTGGCCTCCTGGGCGGTGCCGTGATCATCGAGCAGATGTTCGCCATCCCCGGGATGGGGCAGGTCGCGGTCACCGCGACGTCGCAGGGCGACATCCCCCTCGTGATGGGACTCGTGCTCGCCACCGCCGTGCTCGTCGTCCTGCTCAATCTCGTCGTCGACCTCGCTCAGGGGTGGCTCAACCCGAAGGTGCGCCTGTCATGATCGACCCTCTCGCCGCCGACCTCACCGATGAGATCGCCGCCGCGACGCAGCGCTCGACCCGCTCACTGCTGCGCAGGCTCCTGCGCAAGCCCATCGCGATCGCCTCGCTCTCGTTCCTCGTGCTCGTGGTGCTCGTCGCCATCGTGGGTCCGCTGCTCGCACCGCACAGCCCCGACACGGCCTCCGCGGCCGACGTGCTCGGGCCGATCACGGGTGCGCACCCGCTCGGAACCGACAGCGCGGGCCGGGATGTGCTGTCGCGGCTGCTGTTCGCGACCCGCTTCAGCATCGCGGGCGCCGCCCTCGCGCTCGTCGTCGCCGCGGTGATCGGCGTCACGGGGGGCCTGTTCGCCGGCTACTACGGCCGATGGCTAGAGGGCACCTCGGCCTGGATCGCCGGCCTCATCCAGGCCCTCCCCGGCATCGTCGTCCTCCTCGCCGCCCGCGCCGTGCTCGGACCCTCGATGTGGACCTCGATGGCGATCTTCGGCATCCTGCTCTCGCCCGCGTTCTACCGGCTCGTCTACTCGACCGTGTCGGCCGTGCGCGACGAGCTCTACGTCGACGCTGCCCGCGTCTCGGGGCTGAGCGACGCCCGCATCATCACGCGGCACATCCTCACGGTGGTCCGCGGACCAGCGCTCGTGCAGGCGTCGTTCGTGACCGGCGTGGCGATCGCGATCCAGGCGGGGCTCGAATTCCTCGGCCTCGGCGACCTCTCCATCCCCACCTGGGGCGGGATGCTCAACGACGGGTTCGCCAGCATCTACTCCGACCCGCTGCTCATGCTGTGGCCGAGCCTCGCGATCGGGCTGACCTGCGTCTCCCTCGTGCTGCTCGCCAACGCGCTGCGCGACACGCTCGAGCGCAGCGGCAGCCGCCGCAGCCGTCGTCGGGAACGCGCCCTGGTGCCGCCGGTCATCGAGCCGCAGCCGGTGCTGCGACACGACGGCGTCTCCCGGTTCGCCGACGGCGACGTCCTCCTCGAGATCGCCGGTCTGGCCGTCGGCTACGGCCAGGATGACGGCACCGTGAAGACCGTCGTCGAAGACGTGTCGCTCACGGTCCACCGCGGCGAGGTGCACGGCCTCATCGGCGAATCGGGCTCCGGCAAGACGCAGACCGCGTGGTCGGTCCTGCGCCTGCTGCCCGCGGGCGGCCGCATCGTCGGCGGATCGATCGTCTTCGAGGGCGTCGACCTCGCGACCGTGAGTGAGACCCGGATGAACGAGCTGCGCGGGGCGCGGATCGCCTACGTCCCGCAGGAGCCGATGTCGAACCTCGACGCGACGTTCACGGTGGGCAGCCAGCTGGTCGAGCCGATGCGCGTCAAGCTGGGGCTGAACCGTCGCCAGGCCACCGCCCGCGCGCTCGAGCTGCTCGAGCGCGTCGGCATCCCCAACCCCCCGCGCACGTTCCGCTCGTACCCGCACGAGATCTCCGGCGGGATGGCGCAGCGCGTCCTGATCGCGGGCGCCGTATCGTGCGATCCCGACCTCCTCATCGCGGACGAGCCCACCACGGCGCTCGACGTGACCGTCCAGGCCGACGTCCTCGACCTCCTGCGCGGACTGCAGGAGGAGCGGAACATGGGGATGATCCTTGTCACCCACAACTTCGGGGTGGTGGCCGACATCTGCGACACCGTGTCGGTGATGCGCGCCGGCCGGATCGTCGAGACCGGCGGGATCGACGATCTCTTCGCGCGCCCGCAGCATCCGTATACGCAGTCCCTCTTCGACGCCGTGCTGGAGGACCTCCCGGCACGCCCGTCCGGTGACGACAGGTCCTCGAGCGCGCCCACGCGCACCCCGCAGGAAGGAGCCGTCCGATGACCGCGACGCTGATCCGCATCGAGGACGTCGAGGTGGAGTATCCCGCCAAGGGCTTCCGTGCGACGCCGTTCCGCGCGCTGAAGGGCGTCTCTCTCGAGATCGCGCCGGGCGAGACGGTGGGCCTCGTGGGGGAGTCCGGGTCGGGGAAGACCACGCTCGGCCGCGCGGTCCTCGGGCTCGCACCCGTCACGGGCGGACGGATCCTCTACGGTGACAGGGACATCTCGCACCTCGGCCGCCGGGAGCGGCGGGTGCTGTCCCAGGACATCCAGGTCGTCTTCCAGGACCCCTACACATCGCTGAACCCGTCCATGACGATCGAGCAGATCCTGATGGAGCCGCTGATGGTCCGCCGGATGTCGTCGCGCGACGCGCGCTCGCGGGTGCGCGGGCTCCTCGACGAGGTGCGCCTGCCGAAGAACGCCGGCGAGCGTCTGCCGCGCGAGTTCAGCGGCGGGCAGCGTCAGCGCGTCGCGATCGCCCGTGCGCTCGCCCTCCAGCCGAAGCTCATCGTCTGCGACGAGCCGGTCTCCGCCCTCGACCTGTCCACGCAGGCCCGCGTGCTGGAGCTGTTCACCGAGATCCAGCAGCAGACCGGCGTCGCGTACCTCTTCATCTCCCACGACCTCGCCGTGGTCCGTCACCTGAGTCGCCGGGTCGCCGTCATGTACCACGGCGAGATCGTGGAATGGGGCGACGCCGAGCAGGTCACGACCCGGCCGGAGCATCCCTACACGAAGCGCCTCTTCCTCGCCGCCCCGGTGCCCGACCCGCAGCTCCAGGCGCAGCGGCGCGCGGAACGGCATCGCCTCCTCGCGGAGCAGAACCGGGTGAGCACCAGCACCGTGACCGTCTCCGTCTGATCCGAGAAAGCTCTGCCATGCGCGCCATCATCCTCATGTTCGACAGCCTCAACCGGCACATGCTGCCGCCCTATGCCGACACGTTCGTCGACGCGCCGAACTTCGCCCGGCTGGCCGAGAAGGCGGTCACGTTCGACAACTTCTACGCGGGGTCGCTGCCCTGCATGCCGGCGCGGCGGGAGATGCACACGGGCCGCCACAACTTCCTGCACCGCAGCTGGGGACCGCTGGAGCCGTTCGACGACTCGATGCCGGAGATGCTCAAGGATGCCGGCATCCACACGCACCTCGTGACCGATCACCAGCACTACTGGGAGGACGGCGGGGCGACCTACCACACGCGCTACAACACGTGGGAGTTCTTCCGCGGTCAGGAGGGCGATGCCTGGAAGGGCGACGCCGACGCGATGCGCGGCGTCCGGTTCCCCGCGACGCTGCGGCGGCAGGACGAGGTGAACCGCCGATACATGACGACCGAGGCCGATCACACCCAGACCCGCACGGTCGATGCCGGGCTGGAGTTCCTCCACACGAACGCGGCCGCGGATCGGTGGATGCTGCAGCTGGAGCTGTTCGACCCGCACGAGCCGTTCTTCGTGCACCAGCGGTTCCGCGACAGGTACCGCGAGGACGCCCCTCCCGCCCCGTTCGACTGGCCGCCGTACAGCAAGGTCGTCGAATCCGACGACCTGGTGGCGGAGGCCCGCCGCGAGTACGCCGCCCTCGTGTCGATGTGCGACCACTCGCTCGGCCGGCTCCTGGACACGATGGACGAACTCGCGCTGTGGGACGACACGATGCTGATCGTCAACACCGACCACGGCTTCCTCCTCGGCGAGCACGGCTGGTGGGCGAAGTCCGTGCAGCCCTGGTTCAACGAGCTCGTGCACCTGCCGATGTTCGTGTGGGACCCGCGCAGCGCGGGACGTGACGACCGACGGGGAGACCTTGCGCAGACCATCGACATCGCCCCCACGGTGCTCCGCTTCTTCGGCCTCGAGCCGACGGCGGACATGCTCGGGCGCGACCTCGCGAGGGAAGACCCCAAGGAGGGTGCGCTCTTCGGCATCCACGGCGGGCACGTCAATGTCACCGATGGGCGGTATGTCTACATGCGGGCGAGCGCGGAGCCCGGCAACAGTCCGATCGAGGATTACACCCTCATGCCGACGCACATGCGCAGCAGGTTCGGGATCGGAGAGCTCGCGGACTGGCAGCCGGCCGCGCCGTTCACCTTCACCAAGGGGCTGCGCACGATGCGGATCGAGGCGGTCGGCGGATTCCGTATCGACTCATGGCAGCACGGCACGCTGCTGTGGGATCTGGAGAACGACCCCGGGCAGGAGCATCCGATCGTCGACGACGCGCAGGAGCTGCGGCTGATCGCACTGCTCGTCCGTCTCCTCCGCGAGAACGACGCCCCGGCGAGCGTCTTCGAGCGCCTCGGCCTTCCGGAGCGCGGCGAGCCGACCGTGCAGCATCTGCGCGCAGCGGTCGACGCCGAACGCGCGCGAGCGGTCGCCGAGCCGCTGCCGCGGCGCGAGGACCTGCCGGCCGTGGAGATCCTGGAAAGGTCCGTCCACGAGCTGCTCGCAGACCGGGCGACCCGGGCGGTGGTGGAGCGTCACCTGCCGTGGCTCACCACGACCGAGCAGGTCGCGTTCGGCCCGGCCGGATCGCTCCTCGGCCTGGCGCGCTCCGGTGCCGTGACCCGGGGGGTGCTCCTCGCCGTCGCGGAGGAGCTCGCCGGGGTCGTCGTCGAGGGCGCCGCACGATGACCTCGACGACGCAGCGGCGGCCGAACATCGTCTGGATCAGCACCCACGACATCAACCCCGACCTCGGCTGCTACGCGGGCGTCTGGCCGGGCGCCGAATACGCCCGCACGCCGAACCTCGACGCGCTCGCGGCGCGCGGCGTGCGCTTCGACAACGCGTTCGCGGCGGCCCCGATCTGCGCGCCCGCCCGGTCGGCGATCGTCACGGGGTGCTTCCCGACCGCCATCGGGACGATGCACATGCGGTCCAAGGCCGTCCCCCCGCCCGAGGTCCGGCTGCTGCCCCAGCTGTTCCGCGAGGCCGGCTACTACTGCACGAACAACTGGTTCACCGACTTCCAGGTCGACGTCCCGGAGCCGGCCTTCGACGACTGCAGCAGCACGGCGCACTGGCGCAACCGCCCGGACGGCGCGCCGTTCTTCGCGATGTTCCAGGGCATGGTCACGCACGAGTCGCGGCTGTACACCGACGAGGAGGTCTTCGCGGCGACGACCGCCCATGTCGCCCCCGAGATGCGTCACGATCCGGCGGCCGCGCCCCTTCCGCCGTACTACCCCGACGACGAGGTCTTCCGGCGCGCCTGGGCGCGCTACGCCGACCTCATCACCGAGATGGACCACTGGGCGGGGGAGCTCCTCGCCGAGCTCGAAGCGGACGGACTGCTCGACGACACCATCGTGGTGTTCTGGAGCGACCATGGGAAGGGGATGCCGCGGGCGAAGCGCTGGCCCAACGAGTCGGGGCTGCGCGAGCCGCTCATCGTCAGCTGGCCGGGCGTCCTGCCCGAGAACGTCGCGGTGACGGGACTCGCCCACACGATGGATCTCGCGCCGACGATGCTCGCGCTCGCGGGGCTTCCGATCCCGCCGGGGATGCACGGCGTGCCCCTGTTCGACGGCGACGTGCCGGTCGCCGAGCCCAACGCCTTCACCTTCGGCGGGCGGGACCGGCAGGGCGAGGCGGACGACCGCTCACGCACGGTGCGCGACCGGCGCTTCCGCTACATCCGGAACTTCTTCCCCGACAAGCCCGCGATGCTCCACACCGAGTACCCTGACCACCTCCCGACCTGGAGCGTGTTCCGCCGGCTGGCCTCGGAGGAGTGCCAGCAGCGTGCGCGCGGCGAGCTGCCCTCGGCGATGTCGGCGGAGCAGCGGGCCGTGGTGGCCCAGTCCAAGCCCGCCGAGGAGCTGTACGACATCCAGGCGGATCCGCACGAGCTGGTCAACCTGGCGACCGATCCTGCGTTCGATGCCGACCTCGCGCGTCTTCGGGGGGCGCTCGACGAGTGGATGCGGCGCTACGGCGATGCCGGCGCCATACCGGAGGCCGCCCTCGAGGAGGAGTGGCGACCGCGCGGCCGGCGTCGACGGACGGCGCGACCGACCCTCGTCGACCGGGCGGGACAGCCCGGGTTCAGCTGCGAGACCGAGGGCGCGGTCGTCGCCTGGACGCTCGACCCCGCTTCGGACCCGGCGCCGGCGGGCCCGCTGCAGGCCGAGATCGGCATGCCGCCCGCGACCGGACGGGACTGGCGGCTGGGGCCGCTCGACGCGCCGCCCGGAGCGACCGTCTGGGTCCGCGCATGGCGGCTCGGCTTCGAGCCCAGCGAGGAGGTCGTCCTGACGGCCGAGGCCGAGCCATCCCCCGATTCCCCCGGCATGCACACGGAACCAGAGAGAGCGGAATGGACATGACACAGACCTCGACGCGGACCGAGCGCGCACAGGACATCGACGACAGCGTCATCGATGCGCGCGTCGGCGAGCTGACCCTCGAGGAGAAGGTCGCTCTGCTGACCGGCCGCGACTTCTGGACGACGCTCCCCATCGAGAAGATCGGCCTGCGCCGCATCCTGGTCTCCGACGGCCCGAGCGGCGTGCGCGGTGAAGCGTGGGACGAGCGCTCGCCCTCGCTCAACCTCCCCTCGGCGTCGGCGCTGTCGTCCTCGTGGGACGTCGACATCGCCCGGCGTTATGGCGCCGCCTCCGCCGTGGAGGCGCGTCGCAAGGGTGTCGACGTCGTGCTCGGACCCACGATCAACCTCCACCGCTCGCCGCTCGGCGGCCGGCACTTCGAGGCCTTCAGTGAAGATCCGGTGCTCACCGCGGCGCTCGCCGCCGCCTATGTGCGCGGCGTGCAGGACAACGGGGTCGGGGCGACGCCCAAGCACTACGTCGCGAACGACTTCGAGACCGAGCGGTTCAGCGCGGACGTGCAGGTGTCGGACCGCGCGCTGCGCGAGGTGTACCTCCGCGCGTTCGAGGACGCCGTCGTCGAGGCGCGGGCGTGGCTGGTCATGAGCGCGTACAACGCCGTCAACGGCAGGACCGCGACCGAGAGCGACCTGCTGGAGACCCCGCTGAACGACGAGTGGGGCTTCGACGGCGTCGTCATCAGCGACTGGACCGCGGTGCGCAGCATCGAGAGCGCGAGGCACGCTCAGGACCTCGCCATGCCCGGACCCGAGGGGCCCTGGGGCGTTGCCCTGGTCGAGGCCGTGCGGCGAGGCGAAGTCTCCGAGGAGGCGATCGACCGGAAGGTCCACCGCATCCTTCGGCTCGCTGCGCGCGTCGGCGCCCTCGAAGGCGTGGAGCCGCCCGTCGCCGCGCCGGTGCACGTCGAGGACGGCGTCGCCTTCGCGCGTGAGGCCGCCGCCGAAGGCATGGTGCTGCTGCGTAACGACGGCATCCTGCCCCTCCCTCGCCCGGCACGCATCGCCGTGATCGGCGACAACGCGCGCAACGCGCGGACGCAGGGCGGCGGAAGTGCGACGGTGGTCCCCGAGCACGTGGTCTCGCCGGTCGACGGGATCGCGGCCGCATTCCCCGATGCCGAAGTGATCTACGCTCTCGGTGCGGTCGTGCAGGAAGGACTGGCGGAACTCGACCGCTCGGCCATCCGCAACCCCGCAACGGGGGGCCCGGGTGCACGCGTGGAGTTCATCGACGACGCGGGGGAGGTCGTCTTCACGGAGGATCGCCTGGCCACCGGACTCGTCTACTTCGGCGGCGATGCGCCGCTCGGGCGTCTCGCGCGCCTCGTTCTCGAGACCGAGTACACGCCGGTACGGACGGAGGACGTCCGCCTCGGCTTCGCCGGCGTCGGCCGGGGGCGCGTGCTCGTCGACGGGAACACCATCGCGGATGCCGTGGCCGAGGCGGTCGGCACCGACCTCGGCGCCGCGCTGCTCTCGCCGCCCGCGATCTCGGCCCCGGTCTCCTTCGAGGGCGGGACGACCTACCGCCTTCGCGTCGAGTACGAGCCGCAGCGGCAGGGGGGCGCGCTCAGCCACGCCATGAGCATCACCGTCGGCACGGAGCCCGCCGATGTCGACGCCGACCTGCTCATCGCCGACGCCGCCCGCGCGGCATCCGCCGCGGACGTCGCCGTGGTCGTCGTGGGCACGAACTCCCGCGTCGAGTCCGAGGGGCATGACCGCACCTCGCTGGCCCTGCCCGGGCGGCAGGACGACCTCGTGCGCGCCGTCGTCGCGGCGAACCCGCGCACCGTCGTCGTGGTGAACGCCGGCTCTCCGGTGACGATGCCCTGGCGCGACGATGCGGCCGCGGTCCTGCTCACCTACTTCGGCGGGCAGGAGTACGGTGCCGCCCTCGGGGATGTGCTCAGCGGCGTCCGGGAGCCCGGCGGGCGGCTGCCCACCACGTGGCCCGCGACCCAGGCCGACGTCCCCGTGCTCGACGTCACCCCGGTGAACGGCGTGATGCGCTACGACGAGGGCATCCACATCGGCTACCGGGCGTGGCTGCGCGCGGGAACGGCTCCCGCGTATCCGTTCGGGTTCGGGCTCGGCTACACGACCTGGCGGGTCGAGGAAGCGACGACGGCGGGATTCGCCGACGATGTCGCTCGCATCGCCGTGCGCGTCACGAACACCGGCGACCGGCGGGGCAAGCACGTCGTGCAGGTGTACGCCGAGCGCCCCGACTCCGCCGTCGACAGGCCGGCCCGGTGGCTCGTCGGCTTCGCGGTGGTCCGTGCCGCCGCCGGCGAATCGCAGGAGCTCGCCATCGATGTGCCCCGCCGAGCCCTCGCGCACTGGGACGACGGCTGGCAATACGAGCCGGGCGCGTACGCGCTCCACGTGAGCGAGTCGGTGGCCCATCCCGCCCTGCGCCTCGGCGTCGAGCTGTGACGACAGGAGAGAACTGATCATGAAGCGCCCCAACATCATCTTCGTCATGTCGGACGACCACGCCGCCCACGCCATCTCGGCCTATGGCAGCCGCGTCAACTCGACTCCGCACCTCGACCGCATCGCTCACGAGGGTGTGCGGATGGATGCCGTGTTCTGCACGAACTCGATCTGCAGTCCGTCGCGCGCGACCATCCTCACCGGCACGTACAGTCACGTGAACGGGGTCTCGTCCATCTGGACCGAGATGGACTACCGGGTGCCGACGTTCCCGGAGGTGCTCCACGACGCGGGCTACCGCACCGCGATGTTCGGCAAGTGGCATCTCGGCGAACACGGGTCGTCCCTCCCGCGGGGCTTCGACGCCTGGAAGATCTTCCCGGGTCAGGGCGACTACGTGGATCCGGAGATGATCGATGCGTCCGGTGCCGCCGTCGTGCCTGGTTACGCCACCGACATCGTGACCGACCTCTCGATCGACTGGATCGACAGTCTGGATGCGGACGAGCCGTTCTGCCTGATGCTGCACCACAAGGCGCCGCACCGGCCCTGGATCCCCGACCAGAAGCACAGGCACCTCTACGCGGACGGCAGCATCCCCGAGCCGGACACCTTCTTCGACGACTACGCGACCCGCAGCAAGGCCGTGCGCGGTGTGCACATGACGATCGCCGACGACATGGGTGCCGACGATCTCAAGACGGAGGTGCCCGAAGAGCTGCGCGGTCCCGAGAACCGGGAGGCGCGGATGCGGTGGAAGTACCAGATCTACATGCGCGACTACCTGCAGTGCATCCAGTCGATCGACGACAACGTGGGTCGCCTGCTCGACCACCTCGACGAGCGGGGGCTGACCGAGGACACCCTCGTCGTGTACACGTCCGATCAGGGGTTCTTCCTGGGCGACCACGGATGGTTCGACAAGCGGCTCATGTTCGACCAGTCCCTGCAGATGCCGATGCTCATCCGCTGGCCGGCCGAGATCGCCGCGGGCGGGCGCTGCGAGGCCATCATCACCAATGTCGACTTCGCCGCGACGTTCCTGGACGTGTGCGGGATCGACGCGCAGGTCGCCCTCCCCACGTCGCAGGGGCGCAGCTTCCGCGCACTGCTGCGCGGCGAGGAGGTCGAGGACTGGGCGGATGCCGCCTACTACCGCTACTGGGAGCACGACGACCCGATCCATGCGGCCCCCGCGCACTACGGCATCCGGACCGCCGATCACAAGCTCATCTACTACTACGGCGCCGGGCTCGGCGTCCCGGGCGCCTCGGAGCGCGAGTTCGAGCCGGAGTGGGAGCTCTACGACCTCCGCGCCGACCCCACCGAGGTGCGGAACGTGGCCGACGATCCGGCCCACGCGGGCGTGCGTGCGGAGCTCGAGCAGAAGCTGGCGGAGTACCAGTCCCGCTACCGAGACGAGCCCTATGTCGGGCCGTCGACCCCGCGCCCCGAGTGGGGCCCGTACGACGCGGAACTGTTCGAGCGCGTGCAGACGTACGTCGAGAGCGTGCGCGCGTCGAGCTGAATCGGAGCGCGCACCCGGCGGGTGGGTCGAGGATGGATGCGAGCACGTGGGGGAGGGAGCGAGATGACGACGGCGGCGGATGCGGCGAGCGGATCGTGCGGCGAGGGCTGCACCTGCGGGGCTCCGAGCAGGGGCGTCTTCGTCCAGCTCGGCGCGACGCCGCCGGCGCCTCCCGCCCCGGCGGGTGGCGCCCACGATCTCGAGCAGGTCTCGATCCCCGCCGGCACCTTCCTGATGGGCGACTCATCCGGTGACGAGAACAGGGGCGACGGGGAGTCGCCCCGGCACGAGGTGTCGCTCGACGCCTTCGAGATCGATGCCACGTCGGTCACGAACGACGCGTTCGCCCGCTTCGTGGAGGCGACCGGCTACGTCACGGAGGCGGAGGGCTTCGGCTTCTCCGCGGTCTTCCACCTGCTGTTGCGGGCGCCCGACGCCGACGTGATGGGCTCGGTCGCCGCCGCGCCCTGGTGGCTCGGCGTCCGCGGGGCGGATTGGCGGCACCCCGGGGGGCGCGACTCCGATCTCGACGGGCTGGGCGATCACCCGGTCACGCATGTGAGCTGGAACGACGCGGTCGCCTACGCCGCCTGGGCGGGCCGCCGGCTTCCGAGCGAGGCCGAGTGGGAGTACGCCTCGCGGGGCGGCCGGGCGGGCGCGAAGTATCCGTGGGGTGACGACGAGGTGGATGCCGACGGGTGGCGCGCGAACATCTGGCAGGGCGAGTTCCCCGTGACGAACACGGCCGACGACGGCTATCTCGGGACCGCACCGGTCCGCTCGTTCGCTCCGAACGGGTACGGACTGTGGCAGACGGTCGGGAACGTGTGGGAATGGTGCGCGGACTGGTTCTCGCCGGGGTACTACCGCGCGTCGCCCGCCCGCGATCCGTGGGGTCCGGCGTCGGGTTCCGGACGGGTGATGCGCGGCGGCAGCTACCTGTGCCACATCTCGTACTGCAACCGCTACCGCAACTCCGCGCGCACCTCGAACACCCCCGACTCCTCGATGGGGAATGCCGGGTTCCGCACCGTCGCCGCAGCCCCTACCTGATCGTGGCACTGGTGTTCGCGCGGCTGCCGGCCAGCGCCCGCGCGAAGTCGTCCACGCTCGCCGACACGTGCTCGATCTTCGAGGACGCACCCCGGCAACCCGCGCTCCCGCATGTTCTCGACGATCTCGACGATCGTCGCCTCCGCCGGTCCTGGGCAGCGACTCAGTCCGTGGGTGGCTTGTGGGTGGGGTGCTGATACGGATGGACGAGCCTCGGATCGGGGGCGAGGTAGAGGTAGTCGCCCGGGGCGATGTCCTTGCCGTCTCCGGTCACCCAGTAGCCGTTGAAGTGCAGGATCGACACATAGTCCATGCAGAAGCGAGCTCCGATGGCCATCGGAGCGTCACCCGCGGCAACGGTGTAGCCGACGGGATGACGGCCGGCATCCATCCGCACCAGACCCTCCGCACCGGAGCGTGTGCCGCGGTCGACCGGCGTGCCCGTGGCGACCTGCACGGCGGTCGGCAGGAGCTCCGGCGCGGTGAGGCTGTGACCGCTGTCGCGCCAATCCACGGAGGCGATCGCGACGCACGACGACGCACCGGCGGTGGGCGTGGGCGAGGGAACTGCCGTCCCGACCGATCGGGGCGCGGCCTGCGACGACCCGACCCCGGTTCGGTGGCCACCCGACCAGGCCGATGCGGCACCGATGCCGGATGCTATGGCGGGTGCGGCGAGCGCGACCAGGCCGGCGATCGCGACGACGCAGACGGCCGTCGTGATCCTGGCCGCCGTCCGCATTCCGCGAATCTAGCAGGCGTGGTCTCGGCCGGGCGCCGCGTGAATCCGAGCCCGCTCATCGGCGGGTTCCCGCTGCGGCAGGATTCGCAGTCGCGACGCACTAATTGCAGACCACGTACGTTCTCATCGAATACGGGCGACCACACGTTGGACTCGCCCGAAGATCCCATCTTGCAAATCGATCTCGTATGTATAAGTATTGGCAACGTACGAATCCGATGAGGCGTTCGCGAGCTCTCCGGTCGTATCGCCGTCCGGACGCCTCCGGACTGACCTCACAGCGAAAGAAACCCGAAGATGAGTGTTCTGCGCAGGCGATCGGTGTTGATCGCATCCGCCACAGCTCTAGCGATGGTCGCACTTGCCGGATGTTCCGGGCAGGCCACCGGCGGCGGCTCAGGGAGCGCCTCGGCCTCCGACATCAAGCTCGCCGGCGTCATGGCGAACGCAACCGATCCGTACTGGATCTCCGTGATGTGCGGAGCCGACGCCCAGGCGAAGAAGTCCGGTGTCGCTCTCAAGTGGTACACGACCCCCACGACGTCCACCGACTCGATGACTCAGGCGTTCAACTCGGCGACGCTCACGAACCCCGATGGGCTGTTCCTCAACCCGTTCCAGGCGACGCAGTTCTCGACCCAGGTGTCGCAGCTGATGGGCAAGGGCGTCCCGGTGGTGACGAGCACTCCGCTCGATCCCGCCACCCAGTACACCGACATCCCGCTCGCCACCGACGGCTCCAACTTCGTCGACGAGTTCATGAAGATCCTTCCCGACGGCGGCGGCAGCATGGTCGCACTCGGCGGGATCACCGGCATCCCGGTGCTCGATGCCACGTGGAAGCCGCTGGAGGAAGCGGTCCAGAACCAGCGGAGCGACATCACCGTGCTGCCGACGGAGTACACCAACTTCGAGGTCACCAAGACGACCCAGATCGTCAGTGGACTGCTGCTCGCCCACCCCGATCTCAGCGTGATCATCGCGTCGACGGGCCCCGAGGGCCAAGGAGCAGCGGCTGCGGTTCAACAGGCGGGCAAGGCCGGCAAGGTGAAGATCTGGGCGTACGATGCGGTTCCGGCCGAGGTCGACGCGCTGAAGTCGGGAGTCATCACCGTGCTGGCCGCGAAGCCGGCGAAGGGCATGGGTGAGAAGCTCGTGAACGAGCTGGTGGATGCTGTCAAGGCGAACCCCGGCAAGAAGGCGGTCAAACCGCTCTCGCCGTCGCTCGACCCGCTTCCGCTCACCATCATCACCAAGGACAACATCGACTCGCCGGAAGCTCAGGCGGCGATGTACAAGTCCACCTGCGACAACTGATCCGGCTGGGGGAGGCTCGGCGATCGAGCTTCCCCCCTCCCTTCCCGAGGTAATCCCATGAGCAACGACGCGACGCGGCCGAAGATCGCCATCGCAGGGCGCCATCTGGCCAAGAAGTTCGGCCACGTTCAGGCCCTGAGCGACGCGAGCATCACCGTCCCGTCCGGCAAGGTCGTCGCCCTGTTCGGCGACAACGGGGCCGGCAAGTCGACCTTCCTCAAGCTCCTGCTCGGCATCCACCACAAGGATGCCGGCGAGCTCATCATCGGTGACGAAGCGGTCGAGCTCCACTCGGTGCGCGACTCGCAGGAGCTCGGCGTCGACTGCGTGTACCAGGACCTGGCGCTCGCCCCCGACCTCTCGGTCGTCGACAACATGTTCCTCGGCCACGAGGTTCCCGTGCGGGGAGCACTGGGCCGGCTCGGCTTCGTGGATCGTAAGGAGATGGAGGAGCGCGCGGACGACGCGCTGCGTCGCCTCTCGATCAAACTGCCCTCGCTCCGGGTCGCGGTCCAGGATCTGTCCGGCGGGCAGCGGCAGGCCGTTGCGGTGGCACGCGCGGTGATGTGGTCGAAGACCGCGGTGCTGATGGACGAGCCGACAGCGGCGCTGGGCGCACGTCAGAGCGAGATCGTCTGCGATCTGATGCGCACGGTGGCCGCCAGCGGACTCGGCGTCCTGGTCGTCTCCCACGACCTCCCGCGCGTGCTCAAGGTGGCCGACGACGTCACCATCATCTGGCGGGGGAAGACCGCACTCGAGGCGCCGGCGGCCGGGCTGACGGTGCCCGAGGTGGTGTCGACGATGGTCGGCTACCAGGTCGGAGAGGCAGCATGACCATGACCGACAAGAACGCCTCCGCCGCCACGATCGCCGTCGACGACGCCGCCGACACGCGTGCGGTGCGTCAGGCGCACCCGCTCGTCCGCTGGCTCGGAGCCAGCGGCACGTGGGTGCTCCTTCTCGACATCGCCCTGATCGCCCTGTTCTCGATCATCTCGCCCGGCAACGTCTTCTGGTCTCTGCAGAACCTCGAGTCGATGCTGCTCGCCGGCACCGTCACGGTCCTCCTCGCGCTCGGCATCGCCCTCCTCCTCGGGGCCGGAGCGATCGACCTGTCCGTCGGCTCGAACCTCGTCTTCTCCTCCGTGGTGGCCGCCCTCACGATCCAGGCCCTCGCGCCCTACGGCGTCCCGCTCGCGATCACGATGGGCGCGATCGCAGCATTGCTCGCCGGCGCGCTCTTCGGCCTTCTCAACGGCGTGATCATCGGCCTGTTCGACGTGAACAGCCTCATCGCCACCCTGGGAACGACGGGAGTCGGCCTCGCCGCCGCCCTGCTGTTGACGGGTGGATCCGACATCGGAGGGATGCCGGCGGAGCTTCAGGCCGGCTTCGGCTTGAACACCGTGCTCGGTTTCATCCCCGTCCCGTTCCTGATCGCCGTGGTCTCCTGCGTCGTCCTGACCGTGATCCTCCGCCGCACTCGGTTCGGCTCCCGCACCCTTGCGATCGGCTCTCTCCGCCTCGCCGCGGAGCGCTCGGGCGTGCGGGTGCGCTGGCACCTCCTCACACTCGCCGTGATGACGGGAGTGCTCGCCGGCATCTCCGGATTCATCTCGCTCAGTCAGTTCGGCGCGACGACGGTGACCGGGCACTCGAACGACGCACTCGCCGCGGTGACGGCGGTCGTCATCGGTGGCACCCGGCTCGAGGGCGGCCGGGTCAGCCTCGCAGGCGCGGTATGGGGCACGGCGCTGTCCGTCATCCTTCAGGGCGGTCTCGTCATCATGGGCGTCCCGTCGTTCTGGCAGCTGGGCGCGCTCGGACTCGTCCTGATCGTCGCGGTCGTCCTCGACCGCATCCAGGCTCACCGTCGTCCGGTGCTCTGAGGAAAGGGGATGCTCTGATGTCGGAGTCCATCGATCAGCTGGACATGCGCCAGGCCAATCTGGCGCTCGTGCTCGGCGAGATCATCCGGGAACCACGGACACGCGCACAGCTCGCGACCGACATCGCCATGACCCGAGGCGCGGTCAGCAGCCTGGTCGGTGAACTGATCTCACGGGGTCTCGTCCGGCTCGAGTCCGCATCCAGCAACGGAGGCGTCGGCCGCCCAGGGCAAGTGGTCGAGGCCGTCGCCACCCGAGCACACGCGATCGGTGTCAGCTTCAGCCCGCCCTACGTGATCGGCACGGCGGTTGATCTCGTCGGACACGTGGTCCACCACGAGAAGGTCACGCTCGTCGAGCGCCACACGCCCATCGAGGACCTCATCGCCATCACCCGCGAGGTCGTGGATCGTCTGGACCGCACGGTTCGGGCCGAGTCGCCGGATTCGGTGCTCGCCGGCGTCGCGGTGGGCGTCCCCGACCTCGTCGACTCCGTCGCGGGGATCGTCCGCCGTTCGCCGACAGTCGGACTCACGGACTACCCGCTGGCGAGCGTCCTGCGCTCTGAGCTCTCCCACATCACCCCTCAGGTGGCCATCGACAGCGATGCGACTTACGGGGCACTGGCCGAGTCGCGCCGTCGAGGAGCGGACGGCGGGAGGAATCTGCTCTATCTGACGGGGTCCACCGCGATGGGCGGCGGGATCATCGCCGATGGAGCACCGTTCCGCGGATCCCTCGGATACGCCGGCGAGGTCGGACACATGGTGATCAACCCCGACGGCAAGCTCTGCGTGTGTGGGAACCTCGGATGCTGGGAGTCCGAGGTGGGACTCAACGCCTTCCTCGCCCTCGCCGCCGAGCCGGAAGACCCGGTGCGCGACCCCGCCATAGACGGCGACGAGCGCGTCGCCGCACTCGTCCAGCGCGCCGAAGACGGAGACCCCCGCACCCTGCAGGCCATCCAGCAGGTCGCCCGATATCTCGGACTCGGCGTCTCGAGCCTGATCAACATCTTCAATCCGGACACCGTGATCCTGGGTGGCTACTTCATCCGGCTCTTCCCGTTCCTCGTGCAACCCGTTCAGCGGATCGTGCACGAACGGGTGCTGTCCGAGCGGCTCGTCAGCTGCCGCATCCTTCAGTCCGACCTGGAGATGTACGCGGGCGCGATCGGAGCGGGCATCGCCACCATCGACTCCCTGGTCGCTGATCCGGCCCTCGTTCCCGACCTCGCGCGATCCGACGCGTCGACAGCGTCCGGTCACTGACCACATCTCGACCCAGGCGCAACGCCTCAGAAAGGAAGCACCATGACATCCACGACCGATCCCACGCTCGCCGACACGCAGGCGGATGTCGCACAAGCGCTCATCCGTGGTCTCGTCGAAGGAGACGTCGCCGGCGTGAAGGCGTTGTTCGCCGGCCCCGCCGACATCGACGACCCCGCCGCGGGCCGACAGATCGACGGTGGATTCGACCGGCTCGTGCGTGAGTGGGCTCCTGCACACATCACGCGTGTCACGTCCGTGGAGCTCGCGCACCACACCGCCGGGAAGGATGGTCGCTTCTCCGCCACCGAGTTCCACCTGGTGCTCGACAAGGACGGCCAGGACAAGGACCTCGACATCGTGGTCGTGAGCGAGTTCGGCGAAGACGGCGGGCTCGTCCGCAACCGCCTCTACTACCGGCTCGCCCGGGTGACCGGGGTCCAGCATCAGCGCACTCGCATCCTCGGCGAGGAGCCGATTCACCTCGCGCCGTTCAACCCCGTTCTGGACCAGTACCAGAAAGCGCTTCGCCAGGGCGATCCGGACGGGCAGGCCGACACCTTCTCCGAAGACGGGGTCTTCAACGGACACGGGGAGTCGCAGGATCTCCGTGACGGCCTGGGCATGGGCGTATACGAGGGGCGGGATGCGATTCGAGCGGTGCTGCGTCAGATGTTCGACATCGGCGACGAGGAGGCGGGCCACCAGGGCGAGGAGCACGCCGGTGCCCATATCGAGAAGCTCAATGTGATCGACGACGGCGTCACGACCGTCCTCGAGTTCAACATCGTGCACGAGAACCACCCCCTCAATCGCACGTCTGCCGGGGTGGCCGCGTACGAGCTCGGCGAGGACGGACTTCTCAAGGAGGCGCGGGTCTATGACGAAGCGTGGTGACTTCGTCTGGGGGGTGTCCACGGCGGCGTATCAGATCGAGGGCGCGGCAGCCGACGGCGGCCGCGGGCCCTCGATCTGGGACACGTTCTCACACGAACCCGGTCGGGTGCTCCACGGCGACACGGGCGATGTGGCGACGGATCACTATCACCGTCTCGAGGAGGACCTCGATCTGCTCGCCGCCCTCGGCGTCGACGTCTACCGATTCTCCTTCTCCTGGTCGCGCGTGCTTCCGTACGGACGCGGCGAGGTCAACGAGGAGGGGCTCCGGTTCTACGACTGCCTCATCGACGGTCTGATCGCCCGCGGCATCCAGCCGGTCCCGACGCTCTATCACTGGGACCTGCCCCAGGCGCTCCAGGACGAGGGCGGTTGGGCGGCACGGGCGACGATCGACGCGTTTCTGGAATACACCGACCTCATGGCCCGTCGCTACGGCTCGCGGGTCACCATGTGGACGACGGTCAACGAGCCGTGGGTCGCGACCTACCTCGGGAACTCCGTCGGCGTCCATGCCCCGGGCATCCGCGACCACGCCGTCGCTGCGGCGGTGCACCACAATCTCCTTCTCGCGCACTCAGCCGCAGCCGAACGACTCCGCCGCTTGGTGCCGAACGCATTCGTGGGTATCGCGCTCAACATGAGCTTCATCTATCCCGCTGTCGACACCCCGCTCTCCCGTCGCGCCGCTCAGCTCGCATTCGACCAGCTGGTGATGTCGTTCCTGGAGCCGCTGCGATCCGGTCGTTACCCGGAGTCGATCGTCGGCTTCAGTGAGCGCTGGGTCGTCGGTGCCGGGATCGTCGAATCCGGCGATCTCGAGCAGATCGCGGGATCCCTCGACTTCCTCTCGATCAACGAGTATCACCCGCGTTACGTCGTCGACCCCGAAGACCTCGCCGCTGCGCGTCTCGCCGGCTTCTCCGGCGGCTCGCCGTCGCCGTTCGCCGTCGGCCTCCCGTACCTCGACGTGGAGCCGTACGGCGTGCCGCACAGCGCCGGGGGATGGATGATCGTCCCGAGAGGCCTCACCGACCTCCTCGTCGAGGTCGGCGAGCTGGTACCCGGTCTCCCGCTCTACATCAGCGAGAACGGGACGACCGCGGCCGACTATCCCGACCAGAACGGCGACGTCATCGACGACGCACGCGTCGCTTACCTCGACTCCCATATCGCGGCGGCCCTGGATGCGATCGACGCCGGGGTGAACCTCCGCGGGTATTTCCTGTGGAGCTTCCTCGACAACTTCGAGTGGGCCGAGGGGTACTCGCAGCGGTTCGGGATCGTCTATGTCGACTACCCGACCCGGCAGCGCACGCCCAAACGGAGTTTCGGGTGGTATCGCGATCGCATCGCCCGCGGCCCCTCCGCCGCGCTGCTCACCGAAGGGGCGTGACGGCGCACCTACCCGAGCATTCCGCGCTCCCGCATGTCCTCGACGGTCTCGATGATCGTCGCCTCAGCCGGGCGGGGCGCGAACCCGAGCTCAGTCTTGGCCCGCTCGTTGTGGATCACCAAGCCGGGGAGGTCATCGCCGGGCACCTCCTCGGTCGGCGCCTTCGCGGCGAGGTCGCCGAAGTGGTCGCGCAGGAGGGTGGCGACGCCGAGCCAGCTGATGGTGGGTCCGTCGGCGAGCAGGAGGTAGCGCTTGCCCGCGGCATCCGGGGTCGACATGGCGGCCAGATGGGCGGCTGACACGTCCCGGACGTCGGCGATGCCGAACCGCTGCCGGGGGGCGAGGGGCATGTGGCCGCCGAGGATCGCCGCGAACGCCTGGAGCGACGAACGCGCGTCGGAGGTCAGCGACGGCCCCGCGATCCACGTGGGGTTGAGCGCGACCAGTTCGAGGCCGGCGCCCTGCTGCTCGACGAAGTCCCACGCGGCGCGCTCGGCGACCGCCTTGGAGAGCGGGTAGGCGGGCAGGTCGGGGGTCTCCGGGTCGGTCCAGTCGCTCTCGTCGTACTCGCGTGCGCCGTCCGCGTTCACGGGCTTGGGGGAGTAGCCGACGGCGGCGAAGGATGAGGTGAGCACGACGCGGCGGACTCCGGCGCGGGCAGCGGCGCGCAGAACCCGCACGGTCCCGTCGTGGGCCGGGGTGACGACGAGCTCGCGGGGCTCCGTGGCGTGGGTCATCGGCGTGGCGAGGTGGTACACGCCGTCGACGCCGTCGGTCGCGGCATCCCACCCCGCATCGTCGGTGAGGGACGCGACCACGAGTTCGAGGTCGGTGTCGTCCGCCCCGCCGCGGCGCACGGCCTCTCGAAGCGCCGGTTCGCCGTCGAGCGAGCGCACGGTCGTCCGCACGTGGACGCCGGTGTTCAGGAGGTCGGTGAGGACGCGGGTGCCGAGGTAGCCGGAGCCGCCGGTGACGAGGACGTTATTCGTGTCAGAAGGTGTCATGTCCTCAGCAGAACAGACCTCAAGCGCTTGAGGTCAAGCTGCGCGCATCACGTGTTCCAGCTCCGGAAGGATCTCGTTCACTCGGAGCTGCGCCGCCGCCTCGCCGCTCGCGTCGCCGCGATCGCGGGCATCCCAGAGCGCCGCCTTGCGCTCGAGGTACTCCCGATGGACCTGGAGGGTGGCGATCTCGATCTCGACGCGCTCGGCGTGCCGCAGGAGGATGTCGCGCTGATCGCCGGCGGCCGCATGGCCGAGGCGCCGGTTGGCCTGATAGGTGCGCATGTCGTCGATGCCGACGCCCATGGCACGCAGGCAGGCCAGCGCCTGCAGCGCGTCGACGTCGCTCTCGCGATAGCGGCGGTGTCCGCTGCTGTCGTCGCGGGCGACCGGGCCGATCAGCCCGACCTGCTCGTAGTAGCGCAGCGTGGGCTCGCTGAGGCCGGTCAGTCGCGACGTCTCCTGGATGGTCAGCATCGTCATGCCCCGATTGCATCACACCTCAAGCGCTTGAAGTCAATGGATGGCCCGGGCTGCGTCGGAGAATTAGTGTGGGCCTGCCCGCGATCCGATCGGCCGCGGCAGAGCGAAGGCACAGAGGTGTGGATGTCGAAGAAGAAGCCCCCCGGATCGTCGGCGAAAGGCCTGCCCGGCAGCGTGTACAAGGCCGAGCTCGAACGCCTGCAGATCGAGCTCGTGGAGATGCAGCAGTGGGTCGCCGAGACGGGCGCACGCGTGCTCGTGATCTTCGAGGGCCGGGATGCGGCGGGGAAGGGCGGCGCGATCAAGCGGGTCATGAAGCACCTGAACCCCCGGCACGCGCGGGTGGTCGCGCTCCCGAAGCCCGCCAAGAAGGAGCGCGGGCAGTGGTACTTCCAGCGCTACGTGCAGCACCTGCCGACGAAGGGCGAGATCGTGCTGTTCGACCGGTCCTGGTACAACAGGGCCGGCGTCGAGCACGTGATGGGCTACTGCGCGGATGAGGAGTACCGCCGGTTCCTCCGCCAGGCGCCCGCCGTCGAGCACCTGCTGATCGAAGACGGCATCATCCTGCTCAAGTACTGGTTCTCCGTCTCGGACGAGGAGCAGCAGACGCGCTTCGAGCGCCGTCTCGAGGACCCCCTGCGCCGCTGGAAGCTCTCGCCCACGGACCGCGACTCGGTCCTGCGGTGGGAGGACTACTCGCGCGCGAAGGATGCGATGTTCGCCGCCACCGACACGAAGGAGTCGCCGTGGTGGACGGTCGAGAGCGACGACAAGCGCAGTGCGCGCCTCAACATGATCAGCCACTTCGTCGACAGCATCCCGTATCACCACCTGGAGTGGACGGACATCGACGTCCCCGCGCGACCCGCGGCCGACGATTACGAGCGGCCGCCGGTCGGCCAGTTCCACTACGTCCCCGACATCGCCTCCGAACTCTCCTCGAAGAAGTGAGCACACCGACCATGCGCATCGCCATTGTGTGGAATCCGTCCAAGACCGAGAAGGACGTCCTCTCGGACGCGCTCGCCGAGGTGCTGCCCGACGCCGCGGGTGACGTCCTCTGGTTCGAGACGACCGCGGAGGATCCCGGCCGCGGCGCCGCGGCAGCCGCGCTCGAGACGGGAGCGGAGCTGCTGATCGTCGCGGGGGGTGATGGGACGGTCCGCGCCGTCGCGGAGTACGTCGCGGACTCGGGCTCCGACGTCGAGGTGGCCATCATCCCGCTCGGCACCGGCAATCTGTTCGCCCGGAATCTGGATGTGCCGGTGAACGACGTACCGGGGGCCTTCCGGCGCGCACTGGAGGGCGACGCCCACGCGGTCGACGTCGGATGGGTCGAGGTCGCCGACGCAGGCGATGTCTCGCGCCACGGGTTCGTCGTCATGCTCGGATTCGGTCTCGACGCGCAGATGATCGTCGAGACCGACGACGATCTCAAGGCGCGGGTCGGCTGGCTCGCGTACGTCGAGTCGCTCGGCCGGGCCGTGTCGGGCAGCGAGACGCTGTCGTTCACGATCACCGCGGATGACGGACCAGAGCGAGTCGAGACCGGGCACACCCTCCTCGTCGGCAACTGCGGGACGCTGCAGGGCGGGGTCACGCTCATGCCCGAGGCCGACCCGTCCGACGGCGAACTGGACTACGTCGTCGTCAGTGCGGAAGGACTCGCTCAGTGGCTGGCGACCGTGAAGACGATCGTGTGGGACCACGGGGTCAAGCGCCTCGTCGGCTCGGGGGAGAAGGCGGCCCCGGCCGATACGGAGTCGCTGAGCCGGGGGCGGGCATCCACCCTCGCGGTGAGTCTGCCCGAACCGCGCCTCCTCGAGATCGACGGGGAGGAGCTCGGCGAGACACGGGAGTTCACCGTGACGGTCCAGCCCTCCGCGCTGAGGGTGCGATGAACGAGGTGGGCGCGGCGGGGGCGCGTTCCCGGCGCACCGCGGCCCTGATCGTCGGGATCGCCGCGGCGGCCGCCTTCGTCGGCGTGTCCTTGGTGATCTACGCCGACGGACGCCAGCCGCTGCCCACGGACGTGTGGTGGCACCGCGTCATGATCGCGACCCTCAGCCCCGCGGGCGTGGTCATCGCGTGGATCCCGTCCATCGTCGGCGGCACGATCGGGATGATCGTCATCGCCCTCCTCCTCGTGGTCGTCTTCCTCTGGCGCCGACGCCGATGGGATGCCGCGAACATCGCGATCGCGATCGCCCTGGTCGTCGCGATCGGCGCACCCATGTCGTACATCGTGGCCCGGGTGCGTCCGGGGGATTCCTTGGCCGAGTCCACCGCGACGTCATTCCCCTCCGGGCATACCGCGGTCGCGACGACCGTCGCGGTCACGCTCGGGCTGCTGCTGCGGCGATGGTACGTGTGGGCGCTCGGCGTCCTCTGGGTCCTCTGGATGATGTGGGCGCGGACCTACCTGCACGCGCACTGGCTCAGCGACGTGATCGCCGGGCTCCTGGAGGGGATCGCGGTGGCGACACTGGTCTGGTGGGCCGTCGACACGGTGCGCGAGAGACGCGCCGAGCGGTCCGCGAGCGCGGCTCCGGTCGGGCCATAGCGCGATGGATCCCGCGTTGACAAGTGGCTGCGACGCGTCCCTGCCCGTCGGTACGATCCGCGTGTGAGATCTCCGAAGACCGCAGCCCGCGCCGCCGAGGGCTCGACCATTCTCCGCGCCCTCGCTCGCGTTGGGTACATCGTGCTCGGTGTCGTGCACATCGTCATCGGCCTCGTGGCCGTCTCCATCGTCACCGGAGGCGGCAGCAGCAGCGCCGACCAGAGCGGTGCGATGGCGCAGATCCGGCAGACGCCCATCGGAGTGCTGCTGCTCTGGCTGATCGTCGTGGGCCTTTTCGCCCTGACGATCTGGCAGATCGTCCAGGCCGTCGTCATCCGCGACCCGGATGCCAAGAAGAAGTGGGGCTATCGGGTGAAGTTCGTCGGGACCGCTCTCGCCTACCTCGCGATCGGGTGGACGGCCCTCGTCGCGGCACTGGGCGGTCAGTCGAGCTCCGCGCAGTCATCGGAGACGTTCACCGCGAAGCTGCTCGCAACGCCGGGTGGCGTCTTCCTGGTGGTCCTCATCGGCCTGATCGTCGCCGGCGTCGGTGTCGCCTTCGTCGTCCGCGGCATCACGCGGGCCTTCAAGAAGCACCTGTCGCTGCCGAGTGGAGTCACGCGCTCCGGGATCGTGACGTTCGGGATCGTGGGGTACGTGGCGAAGGGGATCGCGGTCGGTGTCGCCGGCATCCTGTTCATCGTCGCGGCGTTCGCCCACGACCCGGCCAAAGCGGGTGGGCTCGACGCGGCGCTGCACACGCTCGCCACGCTGCCCTTCGGCGCCGTGATCCTCTGGGTGGTCGGTGCCGGGCTGGTCATCTACGGGGTGTTCTGCTTCGCGCGTGCCCGCTACGCGCGGATGTGACGGTGCCCGAGACAGATGCCCCGCCGGCCGCGGCACCCGCGCCGGTGAAGATCGCGCGCCTGTGGTGGGTGGTCTCCGCTGCCGGTCTGCTGCTGCTCGTCGTGCTCCTCGCCCTCGTGATCTTCTACCGCGAAGCGGACAAGCCGTTCGGCTTCGAGGTGGAGTGGATGTCGGAGGTGGTGGAGGCGCGGGCACCGATCTTCACGGTCCCCGCGCTCGTCCTGAACGGGATCGGGGGAGGCATCAGCGCCATCGCGCTCGTCCCGATCGTGGTCATCGGCGGCCTGCTCCTGTGGCGGAGGCCGTGGGCGGCGCTCTACTTCGCGTGTGCGACGATCGCGACCGAGCTCGCCGTCCTCCTCGTCAAGAACCTGGTCGGCCGCCCCCGGCCGACCGACATCCTCGTCACAGCGGATTTCGGGTCGTTCCCCTCGGGGCACAGCGCGAACGCCGCGCTCATCGCGACCACCCTCGGTATCGTGTTCTGGCGCGCGTGGGTCTGGGTGGTGGGCGCCGCTTACACCCTGCTCATGATGCTGAGCCGCACCTACCTGGGCGCGCACTGGATCTCCGACACGGTCGGCGGGATGCTCGTCGGCGTCGGGGTGGCCGTCATCATCTGGGCGCCCTTCGCGCTGGCGCTGTACCGGGAGCACCGCAGACCGCATCCGCCCCTCTGGGTCCGGGACTCGCCCCGCGCATCCGGGTGAGCGCCCGTTCGACCGGCTGAAGTCCGCGATCGACGCGTCGAGCCGCGCCGGTGCGGGCTCGTACGCCGCTGAGACCGGCGACTGGGAGCGCACCGAGCTGGCCGACGCTTCGTGACGAGTCCCGACCTTGCCCCGGGCGTCGTGGCCTGGGCGGCACTCGAGCCCGTGCGCGGCAGAGAGCAGGGTGGTCATCGCCCGGTGCTGATCGTCGCGTCAGCCTGGTACCTGGATGCCGTGACCACCCTCGCGATCGTGCTGCCGATCACGAGCACCGACCGTGGATGGCCGAACCATGTTCGCGTGGAGGGGCCGAGCGGGCTGGACCGGCCATCGTGGGTCATGACCGAGCAACCCCGCACGTTGTCGCGGGACCGACTCACGGGCGTGGCGGGCGAAGTGTCGTTCGGCTGTCTCCGGGCCGTGTGCACCTGGATGGGGGACTTCCTCGACCTCTGACCCGCGCGACGACGCCAGGCATCGGCTCTCTTCCGCAGTCGCTATCGTCGGAACGTGAACAGGACCGACCGGCTCTACGCGCTCGTGGAGGAGCTGCGCGCCGTCGCGCCCCGCCCGCGGAGCGCGCGATGGCTGGCCGAGCGCTTCGAGGTGAGCGTGCGGACGGTCGAGCGCGACATCAGCGCACTCCAGCAGGGCGGTGTGCCGATCTGGGCGGAGCCGGGACGCACCGGCGGCTACTGCGTGTCGCGCGAGCACACGCTGCCGCCGGTCAACTTCACCCCGCAGGAGGCGATGGCGATGGCCGTCGCCCTGCAGTCGATGGGGGCGGCGCCGTTCCGCTCGGCCGCCGAGACGGCGATGCGCAAGCTCGTCTTCGCGATGGGCGGCGACGACGCGCAGGCGGCGCGTGACCTCGCGGCCCGCGTGCACTTCCTGCGTGACGAGCCCGTCCCCGAGCGGGTGCCGCGGCTCATCGCCGACGCCCTCGCGCAGCCCCGCGTGCTGCGCATCGCGTACGGCGACCGCGCCGGTACCCGGACCACCCGCGAGATCGAGCCGCTCGGCTACGTCGAGTCGAGTGCCGTCTGGTACCTGATCGCGTGGTGCCGGATGCGGGACGGCATCCGCGCCTTCCGGATCGACCGCATCCTCGATGTCACCGTCACCGCCGAGATGCCGGAGCCCCGGGTGCTGACCCCGGCGGACATCGAGATCGTCTACGGAACCCTCGAGCCGCTGACCCTCTGAGATCCCCGGAAACACCGACAGGACGCTGTCGCGCGCCCCGGTCAGGCTGATCACGTCGAGACGGTCTCGACACCTGACCCGAGGGACATCCCATGAACTTCGTCTCCGTCCGCATCATCACCGACGGCGTCGCCCGCCTCGCCGACTTCTACGAGCTGGTCACGGGCGCCACCGCCGTGCGCACCGGTGACGTGTTCGCCGAGCTGACCACGTCGTTCGCCACGCTCGCGATCGGCAGCACCCGCACCGTCCCCGCCTTCGCTCCGGGGGCCGCGGAGCCGAGGCAGAACCGTTCGGCGATCATCGAGTTCCTGACCCCCGACGTGGACGCCGACTACGCGCGCCTGAGGGATGTCGTGGACTCCTGGATCAACGAGCCGACCGTGATGCCGTGGGGCAACCGATCCCTCCTGCTGCGAGACCCGGACGGGAATCTCGTGAACCTCTTCACCCCCTCCACCCCGGAGGCGGTCGCGAAGTTCGCGCGCTTCGTGGACTGAACGGCGATCGTCGCCGTCACGCCCTCCGGAACAGGTCGGCCTGGAAGCGGTACGCGTCGCCCCGGTACTTGTTGACCCCGATGAGCACGGGCACGCCCTCCGCGGTGTAGCCGACCTCCTCGCCGACGAGGATGGCCGCCCCGATAGTCGTCTTGAGGAGCTTGGCGAGCGTGGCGTCCGCGGTCGAGGCGGTCACGCTGTAGGCGCTGCGATAGATCGTCGCGCCGCACCGCTCACGCAGCGTCTCGTAGAGCGAGGCGTCCTCGAGGGGCGCGTCGACCAGTTCCGGCGCGCGCTGCTCGGGCACGACGACGACGTCGAAGCAGACCGGCGTGCCGTCCATGCCGCGAAGCCGGTCGATCTGGATGACGGACGACGCGGGGGCGATGTGGAGGCGCTCGGCCTCGTCGAGGCTCGCGGTCCGCACCTCCTGGCGCATGACGTGCGCCGTGGGACGGAGGCCGCGTGAACGGGCCATCTCGGTGAACGACTGGAGCGTGCTCGGCGGCTCGCCCAGCACGTTCGCGGGGACGAACCACCCGCGCTGCGCCGACCGGACGAGGCGACCTTCGCCCTCGAGGGCGGACAGCGCCGCGCGCAGCGTGACGCGGCTGACCCCGAGGCGCCCGGCCAGCTCGCGCTCGCCGGGGAGGCGTGTTCCGGCCGGGAACAGCCCGACGTCGAGCTCCTGTGTCAGCTGCTCGTACGCGCGACCAGACGCCATCGTGAGGGTCATGTTGCGAAACGGTACCACATGACGAACTGGTCGACCAGTTCAGATATTGGATCATTAACTGGACTAACTGGTTCCACCGTGTTAGCGTCCCTAGGCGAGGGCCGCGGAGCCGACGAACCCGACGGGGACCGCCCTCGAACAGCGACGGCCGGCAACACGATGGAGTGAGAAATGATCTCGAAGAAGGCGCGATTCATCGCGGTGGCGACAACAGGTGCTCTGGCGGTGCTCGCGGTCACCGCGTGCGCACCCGGAGGGAACGCGGCAGGCCCGGTCGGACCGTCGAAGGTGTCCGACGACGTAGCGGCGGCCGGGGATGTGACCCTCAAGCTCTCGGATTTCTGGGGCTCGGCCGAGCAGGACTGGATCGTCTCGCTGATCGGTCAGTTCGAGAAGAAGTACCCGAACGTGACCATCAAGCGCACGCAGGAGGACTGGGGCCAGCTGACCAGCACGCTCAACCTCCAGATGCAGGACGACGGCGGGCCGGACATCGCGAGCGCGAACAACGGCTGGTCGTCGCTCGGCACCCTGGCCAAGGGGCACCTCGTGCTGAACCTCGACAAGTACGCCGACCTGTACGGCTGGAACGAGAAGGTGCCGACCACGATCGCGCGCCAGAACAAGTTCACCACCGACTTCAAGACCATCGGCGAGGGTTCGTGGTTCGCGACCCCCCAGGCCCGGGCCTCGCTCATCGGCGTGTACTACAACGCCGATGTCCTGAAGAAGCTCGACATCGCGGTGCCCAAGACGCTCGCCGACCTCGAGAAGGCGGCCGCGGAAGTCAAGGCTGCGGGCCAGGTGCCCTTCAGCTACAGCGGCGTGGACGGCAACACCGCCGCGCTGCTCGGCCTGCAGTCCCTCTACGGCTCGGAGAAGGACATCAACGACTTCGTCTACGGCAGCAAGGACGTGACCGCCGAGGACACGGGGCTCACGAAGGCCGCGACCACGCTGGAGAAGTGGAAGTCGAACGGCTGGCTGACGCCCAACTTCCAGGGCATCGACTACCAGACCTCGCTCGCCGACTACCTGGACGGCAAGGGCGTCTTCCGCTTCGACTACACGGGCTCTCTCGGCCTGAAGGGCGATCAGCTGAACCAGTTCGGCTACATCCAGCTGCCCCAGGCATCCGGCGACAAGACGGTCGGCGTGGGTGCCGCGCCCGGCGCGATGGTGATCTCGGCCAAGTGCAAGCACCCCGATGTCGCCGCCGCGTTCCTGAACTTCCTGATGTCGAAGCAGTCGAGCCAGACCGCTGCCGACCTGGGCCTCGTCCCCGCGCTCAACGAGGTGGAGACCCCGGACAAGCTGAGCCAGCGCGGCGAGGCCGCAGCCACGGCGAAGCTCGACGCCGACGACGGCTACGTCCCCTACTTCGACTGGTCCAGCCCGACCATGCTCGACGTGCTCAGCCAGAACACGCAGCTGCTCCTCGCGGGGAAGACCACGCCCGCCGACTTCTCGAAGGCCGTCGACGCCGACCGCACGGCCTTCCTGGCGGGCTGAGACCCTCGTGAGCATCGCGCGAACAGGAGCCGCCGTCACTCCGGAGACGGGTGACGGCGGCTCCGCCACCGAGGCGATCGTCGTCCGTCGCCGCCGGGGGCGCACGTCGCACGCGCGGCGCCGGGCGCGCACGATCGGGCTGCTGTTCGCGGCCCCCGGCCTGCTGATCTACGCCGGCGTGGTGCTCTGGCCCCTCGTGCAGTCGCTGCAGTACTCGTTCTACAAGTGGGACGGCATCAGCGCCTCGACCTGGGTCGGATTCCAGAACTACCTGAACTTCTTCACCGATCCGGTGCTCCGGTCGACGCTCGGGAACGTGCTGGTGCTCATCGTGTTCTTCGCGATCCTCCCCATCGCGCTCGGACTCCTGTCGGCGGCGCTGATCACGTCCGGCAAGCGGCCGGGCATGGCGGTCTACCGGTGGATCTTCTTCCTCCCTCAGGTGCTCACCAGCGTCGTCATCGCACTGCTGTTCAAGCGGATGTACGCCCCGGAGGGGCCGATCAACGAGGCCCTGCGCGCGATCGGCCTGGACGCCTTCGCCAAGAACTGGCTGGGCGACTTCACGTGGGCCCTCCCCGCGGTGGGGCTCATCGGCACGTGGGTCACGTTCGGCTTCTGCATGGTGCTGTTTATCGCGGGTGCGTCCTCGATCCCGCCGGAGCTGTACGAGGCGGCGCGGATGGACGGCGCCGGTCCCGTGCGTGAGTTCTTCTCGGTGACGCTCCCCGGGCTGCGCGGCCAGATCGCGGTCGCGCTCACCCTCACCATCACCGCCGCGCTCCGCGCCTTCGATCTCATCTGGATCACGACCCGCGGGGGACCCGGCACCTCGACGCTCACGCCCGCCGTCGCCCTCTACAAGGCCGCCTTCGTCAACCCCGACGTCGGACAGGCCGCGGCGATCGGGGTGGTGATGGCCATCCTGTGCCTCATCATCGCCGTCGTCATCACCCGCGTCTCGGAGAGGGAGTGACCATGTCCGCACGCTCCGAGAAGATCTGGAACTACGTGATCCTCACGGTCATGGCACTCATCGTGCTGTGGCCCGTCGGGACGTTCATCGCCGCCGCGGTCAGCCCCGACCGGGCGGGCCGGCCCTCGGCGGACCTCCAGTGGGGGAACTTCGCGACGGCCTGGACGAACGCCGACTTCGCGCGCTCCATGACGGTGTCGCTGACGATCACGGTCGTCGTGGTGATCGTGGGCACCGTGCTGGCGCTCCTCGGCGGATACGCGTTCGGCGTGCTCGGCGTGGTCGGGGATCGCGTGCTGTTCCCGGTCATCCTGCTGGGCATGATGATCTCCCTCGAGGCGATCATCGTGCCGCTCTACTACCAGTTCCGCTCGCTCGGTCTCACGGATTCACTGCTGGGCGTCATCCTGATCCACGTCGGGATGGGCGTGCCGTTCGGCGTGTTCTGGATGCGGGCCGCGTTCCGCGCCCTGCCCCGGGCGATCTTCGAGTCCGCCGAGATGGACGGCGCGGGGCCGCTCCGGATGCTGTGGTCGATCGCCGTGCCGAACCTCATGCCGGCGGTCTACACGTTCATCCTCCTCAGCTTCATGTGGACCTGGAACGACTACTTCCTGTCCCTGGTGTTCCTCCACGGCGACAACCAGACCGCGACCGTCGCCCTGGGTGTCTTCCAGGGGCGCTACGTCACCCAGATCAACCTGATGGCCGCCGGCGGCCTCATCGTCGCCGCGCCGGTGCTGATCCTCTACGTGATCTTCCAGCGGAGGTTCATCTCGGGGATGCTCGCCGGCGCCATCAAGGAATGACCGGCACCCCGGTCATCGACATCCGATACGAAGGCATCACTGTGCAACTGACCCCCGAGATCCTGCCCGACCGCGACGAGGTCGGCAGGGTCGTCGCCGACCACATCCTGCGCCGTATGGCGGCGAAGGGCGACGCGCCCTTCCTCCTGGGATGCCCCAGCGGGCGCACGGCCGTGCCGGTGTACGAGGCGCTCGCCCGCGCAGCGGCGACCGGCGCCGACCTCTCCCCGCTCGTGATCGTGATGATGGACGACTACGTCGTGCCGGGCGACGACGGGGTGTTCCGGGTCGTCGACCCCGAGGCCTCCTATTCGTGCCTCGGATTCGCTCGACGGGATATCCTCGCGCCCATCGCCGCGGCCGCCGCGCGCGGGGGCACGACGCCGCCCTCGGCCATCTGGACCGCCGACCCGGCGGATCCGGAGGCGTTCGACGCGCGCATCGCCGCCGCCGGCGGGATCGACCTCTTCCTCCTGGCGTCGGGGGACAGCGACGGGCACGTCGCCTTCAACCAGCCGGGCACGCCCCGCGACGCGAAGACCCACATCGTGGAGCTCGGCGAGGCGACCCGACGTGACAACATGGACACGTTCCCGGAGTTCACCGACCTCGCCATGGTGCCGCTGCACGGCGTCACCGTCGGGATCGAGACGATCGCCGGACAGTCGGCCGAGGTCGTGATGATGCTGTGCGGCGAGCACAAGCACGCCGCCTATCGTCGTCTCATCGGCGCGACCGCGTACGAGCCGGACTGGCCGGCGACCATCGTGACGGAGTGCCGGCAGCCCCTGTTCCTCGTCGACCAGGCCGCCGCCGCGGTCCGCGTCTGACGTCCGAGACTGTGATGATGAAGCCCCCCTTCGACGTGGAGACCGTCCTCGCCGCGCTGGCGCTGGAGCAGAAGGCGTCGCTGCTCTCCGGTGTCGACGACTGGTACACCCAGCCCCTCGGCCGCCCCGGGGCGCCGGATGCCGTGCCCTCGATCGAGGTCGGTGACGGCCCGCACGGGCTGCGCAAGGAGACCGGGGTCGACATGGTGTGGGTGCCGGCGACGGCGTTCCCGACGGCATCCGCGATGGGGGCGAGCTGGGACCGCGACCTGATGCGGCGAGTGGCCGCCGCGATCGGCGAGGAGGCACGCGCCGAGGGCGTCCAGGTCGTCCTCGGACCTGGCGTCAACATGAAGCGCTCGCCGCTGTGCGGCCGCAACTTCGAGTACTTCGCCGAGGACCCGCTGCTCTCCGGCGAGCTGGGGGTCGCCTACGTGCAGGGGCTGCAGTCGACGGGGGTCGGGAGCTCGCTGAAGCACTTCGCCGCGAACAACCAGGAGATCGAACGCACGCGGATCTCCGTGGTCGCAGACGAGCGGACGCTCCGGGAGATCTACCTCCCGGCGTTCGAGCGGGTCGTGCGGATCGCGGAGCCGTGGACCGTCATGTGCTCGTACAACCGGCTGCACGGCGTGCACGCCTCGCAGAACCCGTGGCTGCTGACCGAGGTGCTCCGCGAGGAGTGGGGGTTCGAGGGCGCCGTCGTGTCGGACTGGGATGCGGTGCACGACCGTGTCGCCGCCCTGCGCGCCGGTCTGGATCTGGAGATGCCCGGGACAGCCGGCCGGACCGACGCGGAGGTCGTCGTGGCGGTGCGCGCGGGGGAGCTCGACGAGTCGGTGGTGGACGAGTCCGCGCGCCGCGTGCTGGAGCTCGTCGCCCGTGCCTATCCGGGCGCGGACCTCGTCGACGGGCCGGTGATGACCCTCGGGCACGCCGCGGGCGATCGGCTCACCGCCGAGCAGCTCGACCTGCTGCGCGCCGACGCCCATCACGCTCTCGCACGGGAGGCGGCCGCGGCCTGTCTCACACTGCTGCGCAACGAGGACGTCGGCGGCGCGCCGGCGCTGCCCCTCCCGGAGGGCGGCGACGGCCGGATCGCGGTGATCGGCGCGTTCGCCGCGCACGCCCGCGTCCAGGGCGGCGGATCCTCCGGCGTCGATCCCACGCGCGTGGATGCCCCGCTCGATGCGATCCGCGCGATCGTCGGCGACCGGGTCGTCTACGCCCCCGGCTACGTCCACCTCCCGAAGAACGCCTATCAGGACGACAACCTCGCCGTTCTCGCCGCGCACGGTCTCGAGCGCGTCGAGGATCGCCCCGTGGTCGCGTACCGCTCGCGGTCGCTGTCGCCGGAGCTGCAGCTCGCGGAGGTCGTGCAGCGCGCACTGCGCGACGGGCTGTCACCCGAGGCGGTCCGGCTGCAGGACGAGGCCGTCGCGGTCGCCGAGGACGCGGAGACCATCATCGTCTTCGCCGGGCTGCCGCTCTCCTTCGAGCAGGAGGCGAACGACCGCGAGTCCCTCGGGCTTCCGCCCGATCAGGTCGCGCTGCTGGCCCGGCTCGCCGACCTGCGCGCGCGCAGCGGCATCCGCCTCGTCGTCGTGCTCTCGAACGGGGCGCCCGTCACGATGGATCCGTGGCACGACGGCGTCGACGCGGTGCTGGAGGCGTGGCTCGGCGGTCAGGCTGTCGGCGGGGCCATCGCGGGCGCGCTCTTCGGGCGGATCACCCCGAGCGGCAAGACGGCGGAGACGTTCCCGCTCGCCGTGGCCGACACGCCCGGTCAGCCCGCCTGGACCGGCGAGCGCGGTGTCGTGCGGTACGGCGAAGGCGTCTTCATCGGCTACCGCTGGTACGACGCCCTCCGCCGTGCCGTCCGGTATCCGTTCGGTCACGGGCTGTCCTACACGACGTTCGCGTACTCCGACCTGTCGATCGAGGTCGTCGACGAAGACACGGCCGAGGTGGCCGTCGCGTGCACCGTGACCAATGTCGGTGCGCGCGCCGGCGCGGAGATCGTCCAGCTCTACGTGGGGGATCCCGAGTCCGCCGTGCATCGCCCGCTCCGCGAGCTGCGCGGGTTCGAGAAGAGGTGGATGGCGCCGGGGGAGTCGGTGCGGGTCTCGTTCCGCCTCCGGAATCGCGACTTCGCCTACTGGGACGAGGCGGTCGACCGCGGTGACGGGCGCCGCGGTGCGTGGCGCCGTGAGGGGGGAGTATTCCGCATCGAGGTGGGAGCGTCGTCGCGTGACATCCGGCTGACGTCGGACGTCGAGCTGCCCGACGATGTGTCGCTCCCCGCTCTGATCCCGGATGCCGCTCTCCTCGAGGGCGCCGGCTCGCGATTCGTCCAGGGGCACGCAGGATGACGGGCCTCATCGGTATCGACGTCGGAGGGACGAAGACGCGCGTGATGCGGACCACCCTGACGGGTGAGGTCCTGGACGACATCACGGTCGCGTCGTCGTCGTGGCGAGGTCCCCTCGGGGACGCCGAGGCGGACGCGACGGGTCTCGTGCGACTCCTCCGGGATCGCTTCGGGGACGACCTCGCCCGATCCGCCGTCGCGGTCGGCGCACACGGATGCGAGAACACCGCGCAGTGCCGCGAGCTCGAGGCGAGGATGCGCAGCCGTCTCCGCGGACCCGTCCTCGTCGTCAACGACTCCGAGCTCATCCCGCCCGCCATGGGCGCGGAGCACGCCGTCGGCGTCGTCGTCGGCACCGGTTCGATCGCCACCGCCCGCGACGATCGCGGCGAGCTCGTGACGGCCGGCGGCTGGGGATGGATCCTCGGCGACGAGGGGAGCGCTCCGGCCCTCGTCCGCGAGGCGGTGCGCTCCGTCCTCGCCGAGCTCGACGAGGGCCGCTCCCTCGATCCGCTCGGCCGCCGGCTGATGATCGCGTTCGGCGCGGACCACGGTGACGCGCTCGCCCTCGCGCTCACGCAGGCGACGTCGCCGGATGACTGGGGCCGGCATGCGGCAGACGTGTTCGCCGCCGCGGAGGAGGGTTCCCCGCTCGCTGATCGGGTCGTCCGCGACGCCGGTGCCGAACTCGCCCGACTCGTCGATCGCCTGCTGCGCCGCGGCATCCGCGCCACCGCGGTCGTCGCGGGGGGCTCGGTGATCGAACGCCAACCCCGGCTGCAGGACGCGTTCCGCGACGCGCTGGCGGACATCCGCCCCGGCGTCCCGCTCGCGATCCTCGACCGCGCTCCCGTGCGGGGCGCCGTCGCGCTGGCCCGCACCCTTCTCCCGAACGACGACGCCCCCACCACCCAGAATGGAGAACCCCGCACATGAAGGTCACACTCATCGGAGCAGGCAGCCGCGAGTTCGCGGGGAAGATGGTCCGCGACCTCCTGCTGAGCAAGCCCATCGCCGAGAAGGGCCTCGAGTTCGTCCTGATGGACATCGCCGCGGCGCCCCTCGCCGAGATGGAGCAGTACACGCGCGGTCTCGTCGAACGTCTCGGGCACGCCGCGACCGTGTCGTCGACCACCGAGCTGGATGCCGCGGTGGCGGGCGCCGACTTCGTCATCACCGCGATCGAACGCGACCGCTATCACTACTGGTCGCAGGACTTCACCGTGCCGCGCACCTACGGCTTCCGGCAGGTGTACGGCGAGAACGGCGGCCCCGGCGGCCTCTTCCACGCGCTGCGGCAGTTCGGTCCGCTGCTGGAGATCGCGCGGGCCATCGAGCGGCTCGCGCCCGACGCGCTGTTCCTCAACTTCTCCAACCCCGAGCACAAGGTGTGCGAGGCGATCTCGCGACTGACCTCGGTGAAGGTCGTCGGCCTCTGCCACGGCTACTTCTACGGCGTCCGCCAGATCTCGGCGCTGCTCGGGATGCCGGCCGACCGCCTCGAGCTCCCCGCCGCGGGCATCAACCATTTCACGTGGTTCCAGGCCGTCCGCGACCGCGAGACGGGGGAGGACCTCTACCCGCGGCTGCGCGAGGCCGAGCACGAGGCCAACTGGGTGTCCGACTGGCACGAGATCGGCCTCTCCCGCATCCTCTTCCGCCGCTTCGGCCTGTGGCCGTCGCCGAGCGCCAACCACATCGGCGAGTACATCTCGTGGGCCGACGACTACGTGCCCGCGCAGCTGCAGTACTTCCACGACCCGGCCGACGGCTCGCCCTGGCGCGCGGGTGCCGAGACGCCGGAGTGGTACTACGAGATCCGGTTCGCCGACACCGACCGGCCCTTCACCGCGCCGAACCCCGCGTCCACCCTGGAGGCGTCGCTCGAAGACGTTCCGGTGGAATCGTCGGAGGAGCTCGCCATCCCCATCATCGAGTGGGTCGCGTGCGGTGTGGAGCGCGACCTCCCGGCCGTCAACATCCCGAACCGCGGTGCGATCCCGGGCCTCCCCGACGACATGGTGGTCGAGGTGCGCGCGAAGGTCGTCGACGGCGCGCTCGTCCCCGTGCAGATGGAGCCGCTCCCCACCGGCATCCTCGCGATGGTGCAGCTGCAGGGAGCGATCCACCGCCTGCTCGTCGAGGCGTACGTCGAGCAGTCCAAGGCGAAGCTCCTGCAGGCGATCCTGCTCGATCCCATCGTCGACAACCACAACCGCGCGGTGGCGATGCTCGACGAGTTCCTCACCCTGCAGGCCGACGCGCTGCCGCCGCTGCACTGACACGGCGGTGCCCGGCTCCCTTCCGGGTGTCGTGACCGGCGCGTACCGTGGGGAGCCTCGAAGGAGGCTCCCCATGAGCGAATCGACGAACGGATCGGACCGCATCTCCCCGGCGGAGTTCCACCGGGCCCCTGGGGTGGCGGCGTGGCGGGTCACGGGCACGGGGCCGCAGGCGGTGTTCCTCGCCGGATCCCTCGCCCGCGCGGCATCCGTCGTGCCCGCGATCGCCGCCGCGGCGGAGCGATTCGGCATCGCCCCCGACATCGACGTCCGGCCCGAAGCGGTCGTCGTCCGCATCCCCGACCGCGACATGAGCGGCATCCCCATGGCGGCGACGGGGTTCGCGGCCGCGGTGTCGGAGGCGGCCGCCGCGCAGCAGCTCGTCGCCGACCCCTCGCGCGCGCAGTCGGTGGGCGTATACGTGGCCCAGCACTCCGGGACGGACGTGCGGCCGTTCTTCCTCGCGGCGCTCGGCTACGCGGAGCTCGGCGAGACGGACGCTGCGGACCCGCTGCGCTGCGGACCGCAGCTCGCGTTCAACCCGATCACGGGCGACGTGCCCGGTCGGGGCCGCACGCACTTCGACGTGTTCGTCCCGGCCGATCAGGCCCGGGCGCGCGTGGATGCCGCGCTCGCCGCCGGGGGACGGCTCGTCGACGACGCGAACGCCCCGATGTACTGGTCCCTCGCGTCCCCCGACAACCACGGGGTCGACATCGCGGCCTGGACCGACACGTTCGAGTGACTCGGCACACTGTCCAGCCCGAGCGATACTCTCGAACGCGAGTCCGCGAGGAGGCTGTGGTGAGCGAACAGAAGGTCTGGCCGGTCGAGGACGACGCGGTCGACGCGACGCTCCTCGCCTCCCGTGCTCTGCTCGGGATCGTGGCGCGCAGCATCCTCGGGGTGCTGGGTGACGTGACGCTCCCGCAATTCCGCGTGCTCGTGATCCTCGAGTCGTCCGGACCGCTGCGGATGGGCGCCATCGCGGCACGGATGGGAACGCACCCGTCCACCCTGAGCCGTTCGGTGGACCGCCTCGTCGCGGCGGGCTGGGTCGATCGTGAGGTCAACAGGGAAAGTCGCCGGGAGACCCTCGTCGCGCTGTCCTCCCGCGGACGCGAGCTCGTCGACAGGGTGACCGCGACGCGTCGCGCGGAGATCCGTCGCGTCCTGACGGGAATGCCGCCCGAGCAGCGGGAGGTGCTCCGAACGGCGCTCGAGGCCTTCTCCGTGGCCGCGGGCGAGACCGACACCGCCGACACGCTCGTGCTGGGGATGTAGCCGCGGCGGCATCAGAGTCCCAAGGTCAGCAGCTGCTCCGGGGGCGGTTCGCCCGCTGCCTCCGTGATCAGGACCAGCGCCTCGCGCACGCGGCCGCGGTCATCGGAACTCAGCGATGAGATCAGGCGTGCGATCTCCGCCCGCCGACGATGGGTGACCTCGTCGACGAGGGCGTGGCCGCCGGGTGTGATGGTCCCCGTGGTTCCTCTCATGGCGATCCGGCCGCCGGCGGAGAGCCGACGCAGCGACTCGTCCACCCGCAACGCCGACATCCCGGTGAACTCCGCCAGGTCGCGGACCTCGAGATCTCCTCGGCTCGCGAGCAGCTCCAGGACTCGGTAGTCCTCGATCCGCACGCTCTTCAGGGCCGGCGCGAGCGACCGGACGACCAGTCCGAGCAACCCGCGCGACGCCGCGAGCATCGTCTCGGCGTCGTCGTCCGGCGCGGAAGTCATGGCACGGTCTATCGCCTCGTGACTTCGCGGTCGGTGAGGCGGTCGCCGGTTTCGACGTCGAACACGTGGACGTGTCCGGTGACGGGGGCGAGGGTGACGGTCTCGCCGGCGTTGGGGTGGCGGCGGCCGTCGACGCGGGCGACGAGGTCGGTGCGCTTGCCGTTGATGTCGGTGTGGCCGTAGAGGTAGCCGTCCGCGCCGAGTTCCTCGACGAGGTCGACC
>Ga0209963_1000306_pt1 | contig 117880 bp, 107 predicted proteins | sample ThiBio_1000_biof_2_FD_183957 | JGI IMG/M metagenome (GOLD analysis project Ga0209963, IMG submission 183957) | Wastewater bioreactor microbial communities from Cape Town, South Africa - Thiocy_cont_1000_biof (SPAdes) | ecosystem: Engineered > Bioreactor > Thiocyanate-remediating >... | reverse complement strand
GCGGGCGATGGTGTAAGCGATCAGCTCGCCGGGTTCGAGCTCAAGCCGCCTGATGATGGCGGCAGCAAGCGCGGCCTCGCCGTGGTCGAGCGGCAGCTTGAGGTCGGTGAGTCGCAGCATGCGTGGGTTCCGGTGCGCCGATGGCGCGCGCGATTCCCGGCGCCTTCGATGGGCCGGCCATTGTCGGCGCCTTGCGCGCGGCCGACAAGGCGGCCGGCGAGCGGAAACTGACGCTGCGGGTCACTCAGGCCGCCAGCAGGGTCAGGAATTGCTCACCGGTTGCGTGCGGGTGCAGCAGGATGAAGCGCGTTTGCGCCGGGCCGGCGTGCTTGCGTGCCGCGGCGACGCAAACCTCGCCGTCGTCGGCGATGATGGCCGGAGGCGTGGCACGCTGGTCATCCCAGGGCGCGCGGCACAGTTGGCCGTGTTGCGGGCCGCCGGCGATGATGCATTCAAAAATCCTGTTCATGGAAAGTCACTCGAAGGGGAGGAGCTGTGGGGACGAGTGACGGCAAGCAGGGGACGCGCCAGCAGCGGGCAGGCAAAGGTGGTCTGCGTCACAGTTTGGGACATGCGCCGCCAGTCGCGGCTGATCGTTGTGGTTTCACCGAGTGGAGCGGCTGGGGCAGCTGCTTCCGGTGGCGAGTCCGGCCCCTACCCGGACTCGCTACCGCGGGACGGAGTTGGCCCGCTCAGGCTTCGCCGATGAAATCCTTCTTGCCGATGTCCGTGCCCGCTTCGCGCAGGATGTTGTAGGCGGTGGTGCAGTGGAAGAACAGGTTGGGGATCAGGAAGCCGAACAGGTACGCCTGGCCCTCGAAGTGCATCTCGCCGTTGCGCATCTTCAGGTGGATCGGTCGGCTCTCGCTGCCGTCGATCTGCTCGGCGGTGAAGCTCTTGACGTAATCGATCGCGCGCGCGATGCGGTCGTAGGCCTGCGGCAGGGTGGTCTCGTTGTCCTCGAAGGACTGCGGTTCGACGCCGGCGAGGCGAGCCGTGCCGCGCGTGGCCATGTCGCAGGCGATCTGGATCTGCTTGATCAGCGGCAGCATGTCCGGGATCAGCCGGACCTGCAGCAGCACTTCGCCGCTGACGTTCTTCGAGGTCGCGTGTTGCTCGCCCTTCTGCAGCACATGGGTGAGGTTGCCCAGCGCGCGGACAAAGACGGGGACGGAGGCCTGGTACATGGAAAGTGTCATGGGTTTTCTTCCTGCGGGTGAACCGCCTGCGGCGGATGGGTGGGTGTTGCGGGATGGATGGCGGACCGTGCCGGCGCGTCGCCGGGTAGCGGTTCGGCCGTGGCGTTGGCGGGGGGTTGCGGCAGGCGTCGGGTGGCCCGTGCGGCGATCACCAGGCCCGCCAGCATCAGGGCCGCCGACAGCACGAAGGCGGCGCCGGGCAGGTGCAACGGCGACCCCGGCGCGATCGACAGCGCGAACACCTGGGCGAACAGATACGGCCCGAAGATGCCGGCGAAGCTGCCCAGGCTGCTGATCGCGCCCTGCAGCCGGCCCTGCTCGGAAGGATCGACCTGCTGGGTCATGATCGACTGGATCGGCGGCATCGCCAGGCCCCACAGTGCCAGCAGCGGCACGCCGAGCAGGAACGCCCAGCCCACGTCGGCCACGCCCATCACCAGGAACGCGCCCACGCCGAACAGCATGCCCGCCAGCAGCACGCGGCGTTCGCCGAAGCGCGGCGCGAGCCTGCCGGTGAGCACCGCCTGCACGAAGCCGTCGCAGGCGCCGACCAGCATCAGCACGTAGCCGACCGCCTGCGGACCCCAGTGGTAGCGGTAATCCGCGTACAGCACGAATACCGTCTGCAGCACGTAGTGGGCGAGATAGACCAGGAACAGCACGATGGCCAGGTGGAAGACCTGCCGCTGGCGGCGCAGCAGCTTCAGCGAACCGAATGGATGCGCACTGTGCAGCTCGATGCGTGCGGTGCGGCGCTCCTTCGGCAGCGACTCGGGCAGGATGAAGCAGCCGTACAGGAAGTTGCACAGCGCCAGGCCGGCGGCTACCCAGAACGGCAGCCGCAGCGCGATGCCGCCGAGGAAGCCACCCACGCCCGGGCCGATGATGAAGCCCAGCCCGAACGCGCTGCCGAGGATGCCGAATGCGGCGGCGCGCTTTTCCTTCGGAATCACGTCGGCGACGTAGGCATTGGCGGTGCTGAAGCTGGCCGCGGTCATGCCGAGCAGCACGCGCGCGGCGAACAGCAGCCACAGCGTGGGCGCCAGCGCCAGCACCACGAAATCCACCGCCAGGCCCAGGTTGGAGATCAGGATCACCGGCCGCCGGCCGTAGCGGTCCGACAGTGCGCCCTGCACCGGCGAGAACACGAACTGCACGATGGCGAACACCGTGCTGAAGATGCCCACCCACCACGCCGCCCGGGCGATACCGCCGCCGGCCAGCTGCTCGATCAGGTGCGGCAGCACCGGGATGATGATGCCGAACGCCAGCATGTCCAGCAGCACGGTGACGTAGATGAAGGCCAGCGCGGCGCGATGGCGCGGAGCGACAGGCATCGACGGCTGGTCCATGGGCGTGGCAAAGCGGGGGGAAGGCGACGATAACCCACGCCTGCGGCGGCCGCATGTGCAACCGGTCAGGTATCCCCGTGCCGCCGGAGCGATACCATGCAACATTCTCTCGCCAGGACACGATCATGCTGCGACGCCTGCTTCCCGCCTGCCTGCTGCTCGCGCTGTCCGCCTGCTCCTCCCATCCCGACGCCGCGCAGCCGGTGTCGAAGGAAGAGCTGGCGCCCGCGCCGACGATCTCCGTGGCCGCGCCTGCCGCCGTCGAGACGGCGGCACAGGTGCAGCAGCACCTGTCCGACTACGCCACGGTGAAGCTCACGGCGGACCTGTCGGCGTTCGATGCGAAACAGAAGCAGATGATCGCCCTGCTGGTGCAGGCGGCCGACAGCATGAACGCGCTGTACTGGAAGCAATCGTGGGGCGACAAGGAAGCATTGCTGGCTAAGATCAGCGACCCGTCGGTGCGCGAATTTGCCGAGATCAACTACGGCCCGTGGGATCGCCTGGACAACGACAAGCCCTTCGTCGACGGCATCGGCCCGCGCCCGGCCGGCGCGCAGTTCTACCCGGCCGACATGACGAAGGAGCAGTTCGAGCAGTCCCCACTCAAGGACAAGACCGGGCTGTACACCCTGCTGCGCCGCGACGCGCAGGGCCAGTTGATCACCGTGCCCTACCACGAGGCGTACAAGGCCGAACTGGAGAACACCGCCGGCCTGCTGCGCCAGGCGGCGAAACTGGCACAGGACGCCGGGTTCAAGAAATACCTCACGATGCGCGCCGACGCGCTGCTGAGCGACGACTACCAGCCGAGCGACTTCGCCTGGATGGACATGAAGAGCAATCCGGTCGACATCGTGATCGGCCCGATCGAGACCTACGAGGACCAGCTGTTCGGCTACAAGGCCAGCTACGAATCCTACGTGCTGATCAAGGACCAGGCCTGGAGCGCGAAACTGGCGCGCTTCGCCAAATACCTGCCCGAACTGCAGCGCGGCTTGCCGGTGGCCGACAAATACAAGGCCGAGAAGCCCGGCTCCGACGCCGACCTCAACGCCTACTTCGCCATCTACTACGGCGGCGACGCCAACGTGGGCGCCAAGACCATCGCGATCAACCTGCCCAACGACGAGCAGGTGCAGCTGAAGAAGGGCACGCGCCGCCTGCAGCTGGAAAACGTGATGCAGGCGAAGTTCGACAAGATCATGCTGCCGATCGGCAGGGAACTGATCGCCGACGACCAGCAGAAGAACCTCACCTTCGACGCGTTCTTCCAGAACACCATGTTCCACGAGGTGGCGCACGGCCTGGGCATCAAGGAAACACTCGACGGCAAGGGCACCGTGCGCAAGGCGCTGAAGGACCAGGCCTCCAGCTTCGAGGAAGGCAAGGCCGACATCCTCGGCCTGTACATGGTGACCAGGCTGGCGGAGAAGGGCGAGCTGGACAAGTCCAAGCTGATGGACAACTACGTCACCTTCCTCGCCGGCATCCTGCGTTCGGTGCGCTTCGGTGCCAGCGACGCGCACGCCAAGGCGAACATGGTGCGCTTCAACTTCTTCCAGCAGCAGGGCGCGTTCAGTCGCGATGAAAAAACCGGCCGCTACCGCGTCGACTTCGACAAGATGACCGCGGCGATGAACGCGCTGTCGGCGAAGCTCCTGACCATCCAGGGCGACGGCGACTACGCCGCGGCGAAGCAGCTCACCGAACAGATGGGTACGGTGGGCCCGGTGTTGGCCGGCGATCTGAAGCGCCTCGACCAGGCGCACATCCCGGTCGACATCCGCTTCGAGCAGGGGCTGGACGTGTTGGGCCTCAAGCAGCCCTGACGAGTATCCGCGGGAGCGCACCCTGTGCGCGATGCTTTCCGTCACGTGACGAAAAGCATCGCGCATGACCGGGTAAAGCCAAGGCCGCGCGCAGGGCGGGCAATGCCCGTCCTACACGGCTGCATCGATCCAGTCGGCGACCGCCTGCGGGTGTTCGAGGTGGAGGTGGTGACCGCCGTCCATGTGGCTGACCGTGATGCCCGCCACGCAGGCGGCGCGGGCCTGCATCATGGCGCCGGGCAGGTAAGGCGTGGCCGGTTGCGCCAGCAGCAGCGCGGTGGGTGCGGTGATGCCGCGCAGCAGCGCGAGCACCTGCGACTCCGCCAGGCGCACGGCGCTGGGACGGGTCAGACGCGGGTCGCTGCGCCAGCGCCAGCCGCCATCGGTCTGGAGCAAGCCGCGTTCGACGATCGGCCGCGCCTGTTCGGCGGGCAGGCCACTGGCGATGCTGCGTGCGCTGATCGCCTGGGCGACGTCGCGGAACACGCGCAACGGCTTGCGGTTGTCGTCGCGCGGCGCCAGCGCGTCGCGGAAGCGCTGCAGCGTATGCGCGCCGTCGTCGCCGAGCGGGCCGAGGCCTTCGATCAGCAGCAGGCGCTCGATCCGTTCGGGCCGTGCCGCCGCGACCAGGCTGGCGATGCCGGCGCCCAGCGAGTGGCCGAGCAGCACGCAGCGGTCCAGCTGCAACGCGTCGACGGCGGCCAGCACCGCCTGCACGTGGTCGACGTAGTGGTAGCTGGCGCCGGCGGCGAGGTGGCCGGAGTGGCCGTGGCCGGGCAGGTCCAGCGCGATCACCTGCCAGCGTGCGGCCAGCTGCGGCGCCAGACGCGCGAAGCTGCCGGCGTTGTCCAGCCAGCCGTGCAGCGCCAGCAGCGGCGGCAACGCGGCATCGCCCCAGACTTGCGCCGCCAGCGTCAGCGCGGGCAGCGCGATGCGCCGCTCGACCGGCTCGGTCATGCGGCGCCTTCCGGCCAGCCGCTGAGGTGCCGGTGCACCAGCGCGGCGAGGCTGGCGACCTGTTCGGCGCCATCGTTCAGGGCGGGAATGTAACGCAGCGTTTCGCCGCCGGCGGCGGTGAAGAAGTCGCGGTTCTGCATCGCGATCTCCTCCAGCGTCTCCAGGCAGTCCACCGCGAAACCGGGGCAGGCCACGTCGAGCTTCTTCACGCCGTCGGCGGCGAGCCGGCGCACGGTGGCGTCGGTGTACGGCTGCAACCAGCGCTCGCGTCCCACGCGCGACTGGAAGCTGACGAGCAATTCGCCGTCGCCCAACCGCAGCCGTTCGCGCAGCAGTTGCGCGGTGCGCCGGCATTGTTCCGCGTAGGGGTCGCCCAGCGCCACGTAACGCTCGGGAATGCCGTGGAACGACAGCAGCAGCTTCTCGCCGCGGCCGTGGATCGCCCACCAGCGCTCGATGCTGGCGGCCAGCGCCTCGATGTGGCCGGCGTCGTCGTGGTAGTCGTTGACCAGGCGCAACTCGGGCGGCCAGCGCAGCTGCTTGACGGCGTCGGCGACGGCATCGATCACCGAACCGGTGGAGGTGGCCGAGTATTGCGGATACAGCGGCAGCACCAGCAGCCGGCGCACGCCTTCGCGCTGCAGCCGTTCGATGGTGCGCGCCACCGACGGCTCGCCGTAGCGCATCGCCAGCGCCACCCGCAGCGTGCCGGGCTGCCGGCGATCGAATTCGGCCTGCAGCGCTGCGACCAGCGCCTCGCTGCCGTAGCGCAGCGGCGAGCCGCGTTCGTCCCAGATGCGCGCGTAGGCGTGCGCCGAGCGTTTCGGCCGCACGCGCAAAATCACCCCATGCAGGATCAGCCACCACAGCCAGCGCGGGTAGTCGATCACGCGCGGATCGCCGAGGAATTCGGCCAGGTAGGGGCGTACGGCGGCGGCGGTCGGCGCGGTCGGCGTGCCCAGATTGACCAGCAGCACGCCAGCCTGAACGGCGGCCGGCGCGCCCTCGTGGGAATGGCCGGCAAGGCCGGTATAGTGATCGGGCAAGGGCATCGTGACAGTCGTGAATGGCGCGGTCGTACTGGCCAAACCCCAGTCTGCCACAAGCACGCCGGAAGCCTACGCCCGACGAATCATCTCAAAGCCTATGGAGCTCCCATGTCCAAGACCATGCTGCCCCGACTGTTGCTGATCGGCCTTGCCCTGCTGCTGCCGTTCGCGGCAGCACACGCCGAGGACCCGCCGCTGGTGCGCGCGACCAATGCGGTGACGGTGCTCAACGAGATCATGCAGGCGCCCGACAAGGCGATCCCGCACGACCTGCTGCGCGACGCCAAGGCGATCGCGGTGATCCCCGGCATGCTCAAGGTCGGCTTCGTGTTCGGCGGCCGCCGTGGCGAGGGCCTGGTTTCGGTGAAGAGTCCCGACGGCACCTGGTCCAACCCCAGCTTCATCACCATGACCGGCGGCAGCGTGGGTTTCCAGGCCGGCGTGTCGTCCACCGACGTGGTACTGGTGTTCCGCACCCAGAAGGGCGTCGATTCGATCGTCAGCGGCAAGTTCACCCTGGGCGCCGATGCCGCCGCCGCCGCGGGCCCGGTCGGGCGCACCGCGCACGCCTCGACCGACGCGCAGCTGAAGGCGGAGATCTACTCCTATTCGCGCAGCCGCGGCCTGTTCGCCGGTGTCGCACTGGATGGCGCGGCGCTGCGCATCGACTATGATGCGAATGCCGCCGTGTATGGCGCCGGCATCACGCCGCGCCGCATCTTCGAAGGCGGCGTCAGCAACGTCCCCGCGCCGGTCGTGAAGTTCCGCGACCAGCTCGAGGAGTACACTTCGCAATAACTGACGGCGCGATTGGCGCCAGCTTTGCTCGGCTGGAATCGGCCTCGAGGTTGATCATGGGTTTGGATAGCGTCTGGCATTGGCTCATTTTCCTGGTGATCGTGCTGCTGTTGTTCGGCACCAAGAAGATCCGCAACCTCGGGCCTGACCTGGGCGAGGCCATCCGCGGCTTCAAGAAAGGCCTCAGCGGCGAAGACGAGGCGAAGAAGAAGGACGAAGAAGACGCGCGCCGCAAGGAGGCCGAGCAGTTGCGTGCCGATCCCCGGCCAGCCGATCCCGCCGCGACACAGAGTCAGCGCGACTCCAGCGAATCCCGCTAGGCGGGCGGCGGCTGGTGCGCGGCGATGATCGAGTTCAGCCTCGGCAAACTGGTTCTGCTCGCGCTGATCGCCCTGATCGTGCTCGGCCCGGAGAAATTGCCCGGTGCGGCGCGTACCGCCGGCGCGCTGATGCGCCGCGTGCGCCGCGGCTGGGACGACGTGCGCGCCGAAGTGGAGCGCGAATTGCAGGTCGAGGAGATTCGCCGCGCCGCACGCGAAGCAGCGGCACAGGCCGAGATCGCGCAGCAACAGGTCAAGGATGGCGTGGGCCAGGTGCGCGAACCGCTGGCGCAGATCGTCGGTGAAGTCGCCGCGGCCGGCGAATCGCTGAACGAACCGGCCGCCGCTTCCGCGGAGGAGCCCGCCGAACCCAGCCCGCAGGCCGAATTGCCGCTGGGCGAACCCGCGGCCGACCGATCCGAAGCCTCGACCCGCCAGGTGGCTCATGGCGACCGCTGACCCACCCGAATCCGGGCCGGATGACCTGCAGCAGGGACTGTTCTCCCACCTGCTCGAACTGCGCACGCGCCTGCTCAAGTCGCTGGCCGCACTGGTGCTGGTGTTGCTGGCGCTGGTGCCGTTCGCCAACCGGCTTTATTCGCAACTGGCTGCGCCGCTGGTGGCGCGCCTGCCCGAAGGCGCGCACCTGATCGCCACCGGCGTCACCAGCCCGTTCATCACGCCGTTGAAGCTGGCCTTCTACCTGGCGCTGTTCATCAGCATGCCGGTGATCCTGTATCAGTTGTGGGCGTTCGTCAGCCCCGGGCTGTACAAGCACGAGAAGCGCCTCGCGCGGCCGCTGCTGGTGGCGGCGATGGCGCTGTTCTACCTGGGCTGCGCGTTTGCCTATTTCCTGGTGCTGCCGGCGGCGTTCCGCTTCCTGGTGGCGGTGACGCCCAACGGCGTGGAGATGATGACCGACATCAGCCAGTACCTGGATTTCGTGATGCTGATGTTCTTCGCCTTCGGCCTGTGCTTCGAGGTGCCGGTGGCGGTGGTGGTGCTGGCCGCGATCGGCGTGGTCGACTTGGACAAGCTGCGCAACGGCCGCCGCTACGCGATCGTGGGCGCGTTCGGCGTGGCCGCGGTGATCACGCCGCCGGACATCACCTCGATGCTGATGCTGGGTATCCCGATGTGCCTGCTGTACGAGGTGGGCGTGCTGGCGGTGCGCTGGCTGCTCCCGCCGCGTTCGCCGGAACCGGACGCGAGCTGACCATCGTCAGTACAGGTCGACCGGATCGACGTCCAGCGACCAGCGCACCTTGCGCGCCAGCGGCAGCGCGCCGAACGCCAGCTGCCACGGCCGCAACACGCCGCGCAGGGTCGCGCGGCTGGTCGATTCGATCAGCAACTGGCCGCGCTGGCGACCGGCGCGCAGCGCCATCGGCGCCGGCATCGGGCCGGCGATCTGCAACCCCGCGTCGGCGGGCAACGCGGCATGGGCGGCGGCAAGGAACGCGTCGACCGCCTCGCGCGCGGTCGCCTCGGCGCGCAGCAGCGCCTGGTGGCTGTAGGGCGGCAGCCCGGTCAGCCGGCGCTCGGCCAGCAGCTCGCGTGCCGTGGCCGCGTAGCCGTGGGCGAGCAGGTTGCGCAGCAGCGGGTGGTCGGGCTGGTGCGTCTGCAGCAGCACCTGCCCGGGCTTGCGCGCGCGGCCGGCGCGGCCGGCGACCTGCACCACCAGCTGCGCCAGCCGCTCGCCGGCGCGGAAGTCGATGCTGTGCAGGCCCTCGTCCACGCCGACGATGGCGACCAGGGTGAGGTTGGGCAGGTCGTGGCCCTTGGCCAGCATCTGGGTGCCGACCAGGATCGCCGGTCGCTCGTCCGCCAGGCTGGCCAGGATCTCGTCGAAGGCGTCCTTGCGCCGCGTGGTTTCGCGGTCCACGCGCAACACCGGCACCTCGGGGAATCGCGCCAGCAGCGCTTCCTCCAGTCGCTCGGTGCCGTGGCCCTGGGCGGTCAGTTGGGCGGCGCCGCAGGCGGGGCACGCCGTGGGCACGCGCTGGCGGCGGTCGCAGTGATGGCAGATCAGCTGGTGCCGCCTCGCATGCAGGGTCAGCGGGCGCTGGCAGTTCGGGCATTCCGCATGCCAGCCGCAGGCATGGCACAGCAGCACCGGCGCATAGCCGCGGCGGTTGCGGAACACCAGCGCCTGCTCGCCGCGTGCGATCGTCTCGGCCACCGCGCTCAGCAGCGCCGGCGACAGGCCGTGCTGCAGGCGCTGGGCGCGGATGTCGATGATCTGCACTTGGGGCGCGCGCACCGCGCCCGGGCGCGCGCGCAAGTGCAGCTGGCGATAACGGCTGGCCTCGGCATTGGCCAGCGATTCCAGCGACGGCGTGCCCGAACCCAGCAGTACCGGCACGCCCAGCGCGCGGGCGCGTACCACGGCCAGGTCGCGGGCGTGGTAGCGGAAGCCGTCCTGCTGCTTGTAGGAGGCGTCGTGCTCCTCGTCGACGATGATCAGGCCGGCCTGCGGCAGCGGCGTGAAGATCGCCGAGCGCGTGCCCAGGATCACCCGTGCGGTGCCGGCGCGTGCACGCAGCCAGGCGCGCGCGCGATCGCCTTCGGCGAGATTGGAATGCAGCACTTCCACCGCCACCCCCAGCCGTTCGCGCAGGCGGCGCACGGTCTGCGGCGCCAGGCCGATCTCCGGCACCAGCAGCAGCGCCTGTTTGCCTTGCGCCAGCACCTGCTCGATCAGGGCCAGGTAGACCTCGGTCTTGCCGCTGCCGGTGACGCCATCGAGCAGGAACGGCTGGTACTGGCCGAAGCTGGCGCCGACTGCGGCCACCGCCTGCTGCTGCTCGTCGCTGAGGACGGGAGCCGTCGACACGGCCCGTGGTTCGGTCGGCGCGCGGTCGCGGCGTTCGATCAGGCTGGCGGCGACGAGGCGCCGGGCAGCCTCGCGCCAGCCGCTCTGGTGCTCGTTCAGCTCCTGTGCGCCGAGCGCGCCGTCAGCCAGCAGAGCCAGCAGCGCGCGGCTGCCGCCACGGCGACTGCCGGCCGCGAGCGCTTCGTGGCCGGTCGCGGTGAGCGCCCAGTATTCCTCGCCGATCGCCGGCAGCGGCCGGGCCTCGCGCAGGGCCAGCGGCAGCGCATTGGTGCAGACCTCGCCCGGCGCGCCAAGCCAGTAATCGGAGGCCCAGGCCAACGTCTGCAGCAGTTCGGTGTCCAGCAGCGGTTCGTCGTCCAGTGCCCGCAGTACCGGCTTGAGCCGGGGGCCGGCCAGCACCGATTCGACGCCGCTCTCCACCACCACGCCGACCAGTTTGTCGCGGCCGAACGGCACCAGCACGCGACTGCCCGGGCGCGGCAGATGCCCGGCGGGCGGGAGGTAGTCGAACAGAGTAGGCAGCGGCAGCGGCAGGGCGACGCGAAGAACGCTCGGCATGGGGACCTCGATGGCGTCCGGCAGTGTAACCGAGGGTGCTTTTCGGCCCGTCTCGCCAGCGCCCGCCTCGACCGGTCAGTTGCGTGCACTTGCTGCCCGAAGGTCGAGAAGTGCCGAGTAAGTTGTTATGAGTACGATGTTTTCATGCTTATCCACAATCGCTGTGGATAACTCTGTGGATGCGGCGGGGAGTGCAGCCCGTGAAGCCCGCCGTGGCGCCTTCCGCGACGGCTTGGCGAGCTTTTCGTCATGAAAAAAACCGGATGTCATTCAACGGCTTGCAAAACGGGTTCGGTCACCGTTCACAGAATCGACAAATCCCCGTCACATGGTTGCCGGGCGTTGCTGCGCTGTGCAAAACCCCCGGGGACACTCATTCCGCCAGGCCCATGGCGGCGGCGCCGATGATGGCGAAGGCCAACAGCCAGCAGTAGCACCAGCCGATCACCAGGTACTTCAGCACCGTCATCGGCCAGTCCTGCCGGTAGACGCGTTTCTGCATCACCAGCAGGTAGGTGGGCGCCCAGATCCAGAGCGCGGTGATCAGCCAGCCCAGCGGCGTGGAAAGCCAGCGCGCGTGTGGCTCCAGCGCCACCGCCAGCAACCGGAACAGCACTCCCAGCAGCAGGCACAGGAACAGGAAGGCGTGGCTGTGCAGAGCCACGATCAGATGTTCGACGTAGAGCCGGCGACGGAACAGGTACATCACCTTCAGCAGCAGGGCGAACGCCGGCAGCATGAAGAACATCGTCCCCGGCAGGGCGGCGAGCACCTGGCCCAGCAGGCGTGTCTTGACCGCCGAATGGTCGCCCGGACCGCGCATGGCGGCGAGGTTGTCGTGCATGCGCTGCAGCGACCGATTCATTCGCTTGTTGAGGAAATCGGGCAGCCAGCTCACCTTGACCGGGTATTTCTGCGCATCCCAGGCCATGTCCAGCGGGTTGTGCCGGGCCGCTTCGGAGGGCACGCGCGGGGTCGGCAATGCGGGCAGGTCGGCGACCGTCTGCGGCACCACGGCGGTGGTGTCGCCCAGCGCGATGCGCCGCTGCATCGCCTCGCGGGTCAGCTGCAGCCGTGCCTTGTCCAGTTGCTGGGCGGCCAGCGAACCAACCACGGGGATCTGCTCGGTAGGCGCGAACTGCTTCAGCTGCTTCTTCAGCAGGCGATCCACTTCGGCCGGGGTTTTCGCGTCCTGGAAGCTCGCGCCGGTCACGGTCACCCTCATCGGCGTGTCCGCGGTGTCGCCGGTGTCCAGCACCATCGGTAGCAGGAAGAACGCGGCCAGGCACAGCAGGAACATGGTGCGGAACGGCGCCAGGTAGCGCACGCGGCGACCGGCGAAGTACTCCAGGGTAAGGAAGCCCGGCCGCAGCAGCAGTGGCGGCAAGGTGTGCACCACGCGGCCGTCCCAGTTGGCCACCAGGTCGAGCGTGTCCTCGAGCATGCCGTGCACGGGCCGCAGCACGCTGCGCACGGATTGCCCGCAGGCGTGGCAGAACTCGCCCTGCAGCACGGCGCCACAGTTCGCGCAGTGGCGCTCGCCGGGCAAGTCCGGCATTCGCGCGTTGCGGGGCAAGGCGGGTACTTGCGTCATCAGGGTCCCCGGGCAAAGGCACCGCCGATCTTCGCATAGGCGCCCCGGCTCGTGCCCGTGACCGATGGCTCAGGTAAAATGTGCGATCCCGGAGTTTCATCGCGCCATGAATCCCTTTCGACCCGAGCGTGCGCGCCTGCGGCATGAGGTGCGTGCCACCGTGCGCCTCGCGCTGCCGCTGATCGCCGCCCAGCTGGCCGCGGTCGGCAGCAACGTGATCGACGCGGTGCTGGCCGGCCACGTCAGCGCGCACGTTCTAGGTGCGGTGGCGGTGGGCGCCAGCATCTGGTCGCTGGCGATCGTCTGCGGCATCGGCATGATGATGGCGGTGCCGCCATCGGTGGCGCAGCTGGACGGTGCCGGCCGGCGCGGCGAGGTCGGCGCGGTGTTCCACCAGGCGCTGTGGCTGGCGCTGGGCATGGGCGCGCTGCTGTGGTTCGCGGTGCGCCACGCCGGGCCGCTGATCGAGCTGATCGGGGTGACGGCGAGCCTGCGCCACGACGTGCAGCGCTTCCTGCTGGCGATCAGCTGGGGCGCGCCCGCGCTGACCGCCTACTTTGCGCTGCGCGGTCTGTCCGAAGGGCTGTCGCTCACGCGGCCGTCGATGTACTTCAGCCTCGGCGGGCTGGTGCTGCTGGTGCCGCTGGGCTACGTGCTGATGTTCGGCAAGCTGGGCATCCCGCCGCAGGGTGCGCACGGCTGCGGCGTGGCCACCGCGATCGTGCTGTGGCTGGAGTTGCTGGCGTTCGGTGTCTACGTGATCTTGCGGCGCAACTACCGCGGACTGGGCCTGTTCGAGCGCTTCGAATGGCCCCACTTGGGCCGGATCGGCCAGCTGGTGCACATCGGGGCGCCGATGGCGGTGACCTTGCTGGCCGAAGCCGGACTGTTCGTGGCCACCGCACTGATCATCGCCACGCTGGGCGAGGACGTGATCGCCAGTCACCAGGTGGCGATCAACATTGCCTCGCTGTTCTTCATGATCCCGCTCGGTCTGGCGATGGCGATCACCGTGCGGGTGGGCAACGCGGTGGGCCGCGGCGACGAGCAGGGCGTGCGCTACGCCGGCTTTTGCGGCATCGGGCTGACGCTGGGGACGCAACTGCTGTCGGCGGCGCTGATGCTGGGCCTGCCGCACTTCATCGCGTCGCTGTACACGCACGACACCCGGGTGATCGCGCTGGCCGCGCAGCTGATCATGCTGGCCGGGCTGTTCCAGTTTTCCGACGGCGTGCAGGTCGCCGCCAACGGCGCCCTGCGCGGATTGAAGGACACGCGCGTGCCGATGGCGATCACCCTGTTCTCGTACTGGGTGGTGGGCATGCCGGTGGGCTGGTGGCTGGCCTTTCACCATGGCATGGGCGCACGCGGCATGTGGGTCGGCCTGATCGCGGGCTTGTCGGTGGCGGCGGTGATGCTGTTCGCGCGCTTCTGGCGCAGCGCGTGGAAGCAGCGCTGGCGGGTGGCCGCGATCACCGCTGCGGCCCGACCGGTTACGCTTGACGCCTGATCCCCGGAACCATTTCCATGACTCCTCCCCTGCCGCCCCCGCCCCGCCGCCGCAGCTCGCTGCGGCAGTTGGGACATGGTCTCAACATGGTGCGGCTGATCATCATCAACCTGGTGTTCTTCGCGTTCCTGGCGATCGTGTTGATCCTGGTGGCCGCCACCGCCGGCGACGAGCATGGCGTGCAGCCGGACAGCGTGCTGGTGCTCAAACCGCAGGGACAACTGGTCGAGCAGTACAGCGCCGCGCCGATGCAGCGGGCGCTGTCGCGGCTCTCGGGCGAGGACGTCAACCAGGTGCAACTGCGCGATCTGGTCGGCGCGATCGACGCGGCGGCGAAGGATGCGCGGATCAGCCGCATCCTGCTGTTGCCGGGGGAGCTCGACAGCGGCGGCTTCGCCGCATTGCGCGAAGTGGGCGCGGCGCTGGACCGCTTCCGCGCCGCCGGCAAGCCGGTGATCGCCTGGGGCGTCAACCTGGACCAGGGCCAGTATTACCTGGCGGCCCACGCCGACCGGGTACTGCTCGATCCGCAAGGCGGCGTGATGCTTACCGGGCTGGCCAACTACCGCCTGTTCTACAAGGACCTGCTCGACAAGCTCGGCGTCGACGTGCACCTGTTCCGCGTAGGCGAGTTCAAGAGCGCGGCCGAACCGTACATCCTCGACCACGCCTCGGCCGAGGCGAAACAGGCCGACAGCTACTGGATGGGCGGGCTGTGGGACGGCTACCTCGATGAGGTGGCCGGCTTGCGCAAGATCGACCCGGCTGCGTTGCGCGACGACGTCGACAACCTGCCGCAGCACATCGCCAGCACCCGGGGCGATCTGGCCAGGCTGGCGCTGGACCAGCACCTGATCGACGGCACCGCCACCCGCGCCGAGCTGATCGCGATGTTGCGCGGGCAGGGCGTGCCGGCCGGCGACAAGCAGCAGGGCTTCCGCCAGGTCGACCTGGCCCGCTACGTCGACCACCTGCCGCGCGAGGGCAAGCTGTTGGCACCCGGCGTGACGATCGTGGTGGCTGAAGGCGAGATCGTCGGCGGCAAGCGCGCGCCGGGTGCGATCGGCGGCGAATCCACCGCCGCGTTGATCCGCACCGCACGCGAGGACCACCGCACCAAGGCGCTGGTGCTGCGCGTGAATTCGCCCGGTGGCGAGGTCTACGCCGCCGAGGAAATCCGTCGCGAAGTGGCGCAGACCCGCGCAGCCGGCATTCCGGTGGTGGTGTCGATGGGCAATGTGGCGGCCAGCGGCGGCTACTGGATCTCGATGAACGCCAATCGCATCCTGGCCGAGCCGAACACCATCACCGGTTCGATCGGCATCTTCGGCATGTATTACACGGTGCCGGGCACGCTGGCCAAGCTCGGCATCCGCAGCGACGGCGTCGCTACCGGCCCGATGGCCGGCGCCTTCGACATCACCCGTCCGCTCGACCCGAAGGTCGGCACGGTGATCCAGGCCGTCATCGACAAGGGTTACCGCGACTTCGTCGGCAAGGTGGCCGAGGCCCGCGGCAAGACGTATCAGGCCATCGACGCGATCGCCCAGGGCCGCGTGTGGACCGGCCGCCAGGCACTGGAACGCGGCCTCGTCGACCGGCTCGGCGGCCTCGACGACGCCGTGGCCGAGGCCGCGACGCTGGCCGGGCTGGGCAAGGACTACCCGGTGCGCTACGAGGAGGCCCCGCTGGGCGGTTTCGAGCGCTTCCTGGTCAACCTCAACCGCAGCGCCGGCACGCGCGTGCTGCAAGCGTGGGGCGTGCGCCTGCCGCGCTGGGTTGCGCAGTTGCCCGAGTTGGCACCGGAGCTTGAGCTGCTGCGCCACGCCAGGGCCGGCACGCCGAACATCTATGCCGACTGCCTGTGCAGTCCGCGCTGAGCCCGCACCGCGCCGCCTCGTAGGAGCCCGCTCGCGGGCGATGCTTCTGCTCTAGCGAATCCCGAATCCCGGGCCAAGAGCGCCGCCCGCGAGCGGCTCCTACTGTTCCTGTGCCTCGATCTGCTTGCGCTGCTCCTCGGCGTGCTTGTCGACCAGCTTCTGCACGCCCTTCGCCCGCTGCTCGTCCGCCCTCAGCGCATCGAAGGGGGTGGCGACGGAAGCCGTGGCGGCGGGCCTGGCCTGAGGTTCGGGCGGCTTGTTCGAACAGGCGGTCAGGGCCAGCACGCAAAGCAGGATCGGCAGCGGCTTCATGGAGCGGTTCTCGGCGAGGTGACGGTGCGAGTGTCCCGCCGGGCGACGCGGCGGGCAAGCTGTTGCCGGCAGCCGCGCGCGAGCGCGGACACGTTGCTAAGCTGGCGTCATGAACAGCCTCCCGTACAACCGCGCGGACGCGTGGCAACTGCGCGGGCATACCGCCCTGGTGACCGGCGCGAGCAAGGGCATCGGCCTGGCCACGGCGCGCGAACTGGCCGGCCTCGGCGCCGACCTGCTGCTGGTGGCCCGCGACGAAGACTACCTGGAGCAGGTGCGCGTCGAGCTGGCCGAGGACTTTCCCGCGGTCCAGGTGCTGGTTTGCGGCGCCGACCTGGCGGAGGCAGAGGAGCGCCTGGCGGTGTTCGACTGGATCGCCGACCTGGGCGCGCCGCTGTCACTGCTGGTCAACAACGCCGGCGGCAACCAGCCCGCCGCCACGCTGGATTACACCGACGAAGCCTGCCAGGCCATCTTCGAGCAGAACCTGTTCTCCGCCTTCGCCATGTGCCGGCTGGCCCATCCGCATCTGGTCCAGCATGCCAATGCGGCGATCGTCAACGTCGGTTCGGTTTCGGCGGTCACCCACGTGCGCACCGGCTCGCCCTACGGCATGAGCAAGGCGGCGCTGCACCAGCTCACCCGCAACCTCGCGGCGGAGTGGGCAGTCGACGGCATCCGCGTCAACGCGGTCGCACCGTGGTACATCCGCACCCAGCGCTCGGAGCCTGCGCTGGCCGACCCGGATTACCTGGACGAGGTGCTCGACCGCACTCCGCTGCGGCGGATCGGCGAGCCCGAGGAGGTCGCCGCCGCGATCGCCTTCCTGTGCCTGCCGGCCGCCGGCTACGTCACCGGCCAGGTGCTGGCGGTGGATGGTGGATTCCTGTCGTACGGGTTCTGAGCCGCCGGGCGCGGCGGCGGCCTCAGAACTCCGCGTCGTGCTCCTCGGCCACCAGGCCCAGGGTCACGGCACCTTCGCCGACATTCACCATGCCGGTGATGCTCATCGGGGCTTCCATCAGTTCGACACCGCATTCTTCGCACGCCGCGCGCAGCTCGGCGTACCCGGGGAACTGGTCCAGTACGGCCAGGTCACCGCCGTAACTGACGCAGACCAGCGGCACCAGCAGGCCGGCCCTGACCCGTTTGGCGGCGTAGCCGAACAGAGCCTCTGCGCCCTGCTCGAAACCGCGCACCTTGCCCACCGGGCCGGTTTCGCCGCGGAAGCAGCGCAGGATCGGCTTGATGTCCAGCGCCGAACCCAGCATCGCGGTGAACAGGCTGACGCTGCGATCGTTCTTCTTCTTGGCGCGCGCACGGATGTAATAGAGGTCGCGCGGCAACATGTAGCCGTAGGTGTGGTTGGCGAGATCCAGCAACCGCTCGCGGATCGCCGCGGGCGCGGCGCCGGCGGCGATCATGCGGGTGGCCGCGTACACCACCGGCGCGGCGCCGGCGAAGATGTTGCGGGTATCGATCACGCGCATCATGAACGGTCCGGCCACGCCGGCCTGCTCGCGGACCTGGCGGTAGTTTTTCAGGATCGCGAAGCTGGCCTTGTTGACGTTGTCGTTGATCGGGCTGCGCGTGGCGGTGATGGTCAGGCAGAACACGCAGTCCTGCTCCAGCACTAGCTTGTCGAGGAACAACCGCTGCACGTCCTCCACGGGGCAGGGCTCGGTTTCCGCCGAATGGCTGCGGCTGCCCAACCGGCGAGCGATGAATCGCTGCAGTTCGCCGGGCTTGCGGTCGTCCATGAACGTTTCGCTGTCGACCTTCACCGTGATCGGCATGACGGCGATGTTGTTCCGCTCCAGAAAGGACTGCGACAGGTCGCAGGCCGCGTCGATTGCCAAGCCCATTCGCATCATGTCGCCCCCGCCATGAGTGACTACCAGAACATAGCACGTAGCCTGCCACACCGAGGCTGGTAGCGGGGGCAGGCCGTGGCCGCCTTGCCACGCGGCCGGTGGGGTGGCGGAATGCAGGCACCCACCCCCGCGGCGCAGGGCGATATTGCAGTACAGCATTCGCTCCGACCGGTGGCGCCTCGGGGCCAGACGGGGCAACAACGGCTGAATGACGGCGTTCCAGCAAGTGTATGATGTCGGTTCACATAGCGTTATTTGCCTGTTAGTATCGGCCCGGATCGGGAGCTCATGGGTCCGAAATCCATCGGTCTGAGAACAGGTCGGGTTGTACTTCTGGGCTGAGCGGTGCAGGCCCATGACAAAAATCAATTCGGAGGGTGTCGTAATGAAACTTGGGGTCAAGAAACTTTCTTCGGCAGTTCGCCTGGCGCTTTCGCTGGGTGCTGTCATTGCGGTCGGTGCTTCCGGCACGGCCTTCGCCCAGGACACGGGCAACCAGGATGCGGCCAACCAGCCCAGCACCCAGAAGGCACAGACGCTGCAGACGGTGGTGGTCACCGGTTCCAACATTCGCCGTGTCGACCTGGAAACCTCCAACCCGGTGGTGATCCTTGACGCGCAGCAGATCAAGGCCACTGGCGCGCTGACCGTGGGCGACCTGGTGCAGGAGCTGCCCTCCGTCACCGGCGGCGTGGTCAACCCGCAGGTCAACAACGCCGGCGGCACCGGCGCCTCCTCGATCGGCCTGCGCGGCCTGGGTTCGCAGCGCACCCTGATGCTTGTCGACGGCCGTCGCGTCGTCAACAACGATCCCAACACGATCCCGGTCGACATGATCGAGCGTGTCGAAGTGCTGACCGACGGCGCATCCGCCATTTACGGCTCCGACGCGATCGCGGGCGTGGTCAACTTCGTGCTCAAGAAGGACTACCAGGGCGCGCAGTTCTCGGCGACCTACGGCGAGTCCGACCGCAACGACGGCAAGTCCACCGGCTACTCCTTCACGTTCGGCCAGACCGGCGACAAGGGCAGCATCATGGGTGGCATCGACTACAACAAGACCGATGGCGTGGAGGCTTCGAACCGCGACTTCTCGAAGAACTCGGTCTCGATCACCGGCAGCCCGAACAGCGCGATCTACTCGTACATCGGCGGCTCCAGCTTCCCGGCCTACGGCAACATCCAGTTGCCGGCCGCGTTGCAGGCCCAGTACGGCTGCAAGAACGTCGCCCTCAACCCGGGCGCCAGCGGCCAGAACGTCAACACCGACTACCACTGCTTCGGCAACAGCGACAAGTACAACTACGCCACGGTCAACCTGATCCAGACCCCGCAGGAGCGCACCAGCGGCTTCATCAAGGGCACCTACAGCCTGGGCGACCACGTCGAGGCCTACCTGACCGCGTACCACAACAAGACGACCTCCGGCTTCCAGCTGGCTCCGTCGCTGTTCGGTGTCGTCTACGGCGGCTACATCTCCAAGGACAGCTACTACAACCCGTTCGGCGTGGATTTCAATCCGGATGGCAATGACTTCCGCCTGCGTCTGGTGTCCGCCGGCAACCGTTCGGCCAACTTCGGTCTGACCACCGACCAGGTGGCGACGGGCCTGCAGGGCGACTTCAACGTCTTCGACCAGAACTGGACGTGGAATGCCGGCTACAACTACGGCCACCTGTCCTCGAACACGATCACCCGCGGCCTGCCCAACGTCGATCTGATGAACAAGGACCTCGGTCCGTCGTTCATGGACACCGATGGCGTCGTGAAGTGCGGCACGCCGGGCAACATCATTGCCGGCTGCACGCCGTTCAACCCGTTCAACCAGTTCGATCCGAACTCGGTCGCCGTCTTGCAGAAGATCGCCTCGCCGGCCATCAACAACCAGATCGACATCCAGAAGACCTACTCCGCCAACCTCACCGGTGGTCTGTTCGACCTGCCGGCCGGCACGGTGCAGCTCGCCTTTGGTGCGTCGTACCGCAAGGAATACACCCACAGCACGATCGACCCGGTGCTGCTGCTTGACCCGGAAACCGGCAACTGCACCCTGGGCAGCCAGTGCAGCTCGCCCATCCAGGGTGGCTACAACGTGAAGGAAGGCTACGGCGAGTTGTTCATCCCGGTGCTCAGCAACCTGCCGGGCATCCAGGCGTTGAACGTCACCATCGGTGACCGCTACTCGAAGTACAGCACCTTCGGCAGCACCAACAACTTCAAGTTCGCGCTGGAATACCGTCCGATCCAGGACCTGCTGCTGCGTGGCACCGTGTCCGACGTCTTCCGCGCGCCGACCACGTCCGACGTGTTCGGCTCGCCGATCAGTGACGCGCCGAAGCTCAGCAACGATCCCTGCGACGGCATCACCACCGCCGGCAACCCGGCTTGCGTGGGCGTGCCGACCGACGGCACCTTCGTCGACCGCGACGTCGCCCTGGGCCAGCAGAGCAAGGGCATTGCCGCCGGCTCGAAGTACTTCAACTTCCCGCTCGGGCCGGAACAGGGGCGTTCGTTCGACTTCGGCGCGGTCTATTCGCCGAGCTGGGCCCCCGGCCTGTCGATGAGCGCGGACTACTGGCGCCTGTACCTGACCGACACGATCACCTCGATCGGCGCCCAGACGGTGCTTGACCAGTGCTATGCCGGCAATACCAAGTTCTGCCCGCTGATCACGCGCAAGCCGCTCAACTCCAACGATCCGGGCCAGATCATCCAGATCGGCGAGCCGACCGGCAACCTGGGCCGTACCGATGCCAGCGGTGTGGACTTCTCGGTGCGCTACAAGCTGCCGCAGTTCAGCTTCGGCAACTTCGTGGTGGGCGTGGATGGCACCTACCTGACCCGCTACGACCAGCAGACGGCGCCGGGTTCGGACGCCAACGTCACCTACCATGACGCCGGTTACTTCGGCTTCTACGGTTCACCCGAGTCGGCTTCCTGCCCGAGCGGCGGCGGCGTCTGCCTGTTCCCGCGCTGGCGCGGCAAGGGCTTCGTGAACTGGAACCTGGGCAACTGGGATGCGTCCTGGCGCATGCGCTACATCGGCGGCTTCCAGATGGGTCGCGCGGCTCCGAGCTACACCGCGTCGCCGATCCCGAGCTATCCCAACTACGTGATGAAGTTCGGTTCCACGATCTACAGCGACGTGTCGATCGGCTACAACATCGAGCCGCTCAACACCCGCGTGTCGTTCGGCGTGAACAACGTCGCCGACAAGCAGCCGCCGTTCCTGTATGCGAACAACACGCTCAACGCCAACACCGATCCCAGCGACTTCGACCTGCAGGGTCGCTACTTCTGGGGCCGCGTGGAAGTGAAGTTCTGATCGTTCGCGTCGGCTTCGGCTGACATGTTGCAACGAGCCGCGCAGGGGTTCCTGCGCGGCTCTTTTTTTGGTGCCATCGTGACTAACCAAGACATCATCATTGCCCTGCAAACCGGTCGGCCGGACACCGCCGAAGCCTTGTGCCGGCAGGTGCTGGACCAGCGGCCCGACGATCCTGACACACTGTTCCTGCTGGCTCTCTCGCTGTCGCATCAGGCCAGGCAAAGCGAGGCTCTGCCTGTCTACGCACGGCTGGTCGAGCTTTGCCCGCAGGACGCGGTCCACTGGGGCAACTACGCTACCGTGCTGCGCCAGGACGGACAGCTGGCCGAGGCGGCGCATGCTGTCGACGTCGCGCTGCGGTTGGCGCCGGACAATGCGGAGCAGTGGATCAATCGCGGTCTGCTGCAGTTCCACGACCGGGACTTCCTGGCGGCGCGGGACTCCCTGCTCAAGGCCACGGTGCTGGCGCCGGACTCGGTCGCGGCACGCATCCATGCTGCGCGCGCCTGCGCGGTCTGCCGCGACTACCGGGCCGACCAGCTCACCGAGCACTGGCGCGAGTGGATGCCGCTGGACGACGAGCTGCAGGCCCAGCTGGCGGATCTCAAGCTGGTCATGGGCGATGCCAACGCATCGCGGGTGCTGCTGGAAGACCTGTGTGCCCGCTCAACACCGTCACTGGGTGCACGACTGTTGCTGGCGGCGGTCTACGAGCGGGTCAACCAGCTCGACCGATCGCGCGCCATAGTGCAGGAGATTGGCGCGCAAGCTGGAAAGATCGACGGCGCCCAGCGACGCGACCTCGCCCATCTGTCCGCCGCACTGGAGGCGCGCAACGGCAATCATGCCGGTGCGCGCGAGCTGCTGGAGCGGACCGGTCCGCGCCACGACTACGATTTCGCACACTACTTCGCGCTCGCCGAGGCTTGCGACAAGCTCGGCGACGTCGAGGCTACCCTGGCCGCGCTGGCTCGGGCGCACGCGCTGCAGGTGGAGGAACTGAGGCAGGCGGTGCCGGCCCGCTTCGAGCCCGGCGCGCCGCTTCTGCCGGCTGCCGTCGCCCGCGTGACGCGGGAGGATTACGCGCGCTGGCCCCACCTGTCCGGCCCGGAGTCGAAGGACTCGCCCGTCTTCATCGTGGGTTTCCCTCGCTCCGGCACTACCCTGCTGGAGCAAATGCTGGATGCCCATCCGAACTTGCAGTCGATGGACGAGCGGCCGTTCTTCAACCTGCTCGCCGACCAGTTGGCGGACCAGGGGCTTCACATACCGGCCGATATCGCCCGGCTCGACCAACATGCCTGCGATGAGCTGCGCAAGGGCTACGTCTCCATGGTGTGCTCGAAGATCGCCCGGCGCTGGGACAGTCGCCTGGTCGACAAGAATCCGTTGAATATGCTGTGGCTGCCGATGATCCACCGGCTGTTCCCGCAGGCCCGGTTCATCCTGGCCCTGCGTCATCCGTGCGACGTGCTGATCAGCAACTACATGCAGAACTATCGTGCCAGCGTATTGGCGGCAGCCAGCGCGTCACTGGAGGGCCTGGCGCAGGCTTACGTGGACGCGATGCAATCATGGCTCCACCACGTCGAGGTTTTCCAGCCCGCGGTGCTGGTCTCGCGCTACGAGGACCTGGTCGCCGACCCGGTGGCGCAGACGCAACGCATCGGCGACTTCCTGGGGCTGGACGATGCCTCGCCACTGCTCGGCTTCGACAGGCACGCGCGCGAGAAGGGCTATATCGCCACGCCCAGCTACACGCAGGTGATCCAGCCGGTCAATCGCAAGGGCCTGGGGCGCTGGTTGCGCTACGCCGAGGCGCTGGCGCCGGCCCAGGCGATTCTGCGGCCCATGCTCGATCACTGGGGCTACACGACGAACGGCGGTCACTGAGCCGCATCCGCAGTCCGCGACGGGAAGCAGGGTTCCGTGGCGTTCCATCGCGGGTCCGTCGCGTGCATGCCCTTGCCCGCCCGGATCGGGCGCGCCGGCCCGACTCAGCTGTGGATGCCGCGCAAGCTTGCGCGAAGCCTCAGTCTCCGGCGATCTGCAAGAGTTCGGGCAGGAGCGGCGCGTAGTGGCGCCACCGATCGACCGAGCGCGTGTGGACCGGCTGGCGCGCCTGCCACAAGCTCGCGGTGCTGATCGCATGGTCGTCGTTGGCGAGCGTGTCGGCGGATGGCGGCATGCCGAGCCATTGCGTCAGCCCGGCCAGGCACGCCGCCGGGTCCGCTGCCAGATCCTCGTAACGGATCGTTCGCACGGCCTGCGGATAGCGCGCCTGCCAGCCGGTCATCAATTGACGCGCGCCGCGGATGTAGGCCGCGATGTCGGCGAAGTCGCAGGAGAAATCCAGGCTGCGGTCGTGGAATGACTGCATCCACAGCGACAGCGCAACATCGCGTGCGCGACGCCGGCACTGGATGATCCTCGCGTTCGGGAACATGGAGAGGATCAGGTCGACATGCAGGAAGTTGCGCGGCTGCTTGTCGATGAACCAGCGCGCCGCGGGCGCATCGTCCTGGCGCAGCTGCGCGGCGTAGGTCGTTGCAGCGTCCGCCAACTGTTGTCGGTAGTCAGCGCCTTCCGCGCCCTCGATCCGTTCGGCCAGCGCGGGCAGCCACGGCGACTCGCCGCGATGGCAGACCAGCGGGTGCCCCGCCAGGTGCCGCGCCACCAGGGTGGTGCCGGACCGCGGCACCCCGACGATGAATACGGGCGTCCAGCCGGGGTCGGCTTCCAGGGTGACAGCGGGCAATCGACGCCTGCGTCGGACCTCGATGCTGCGCAACCAGCGCTTGCGCGACCACCGCGCCTTGGCCCCGGCACGCGCATTGGCGTCGCGCAGGAAATGCGCGGCCTGAGCGTAATCGCCGATGTCGTCATATGCCTTGCCCAGCGCAAACAGCAGCGAGGTGCGGGCGTCGTCGTGCAAAGGCGCGGCCAGATAGCGGCGGAACAAGACGAAGTCCGGGTGATCGGCATCGGCGTAGCGTTGCAGCCCCGCCAGCCCCTGCGGCACGTGCCAGTCGGGGGCCTGCGTGCTGTTGGCCGCCACGAAGGCATAGCGCTCGCGCGCCACGTCGAAGCGACCCAGTTGCGCCTGCAGCATGCCGGCGTAGGCATGCAGCCGCGGGTCAAGACTGCCGGCCGCGATCTCCACCTCGGCGAGTTCCGCCGCATCCCGCTTGCGCCCGCAGTCGTCCAGCAACTCGATGGCCTGGATGCGGTGTTCGAGGTCGCCTCCCGGCGCATCGAACGCGCCATGCAGCACGTCAGCGACCGCGTGCATGCGGCCCTGGTCCTTCAGCAATCGCGCCAGCGCAAAATGGCTGGCCGGCCGCGCCGAGGGTTCTGCCAGCAGCGCGCGCAGCTGCTCTTCGGCGGCACCGGCGTCGCCACGCTGGAGCAGCAGGCTCGCATGCGCCTGGCGCAAGGCGGTGGATCGGGGATGGCGCTGCATTGCGTGTTGCAGCACGCTCCATGTGCAGGCGTCGCGTGCCAGCATCAGGCGCTGGACCAGCGTCAGCCACTCGGCATCGGTGGCGTCGGCCCAGGCCTGGAGCAGCAACTCGCCGCCATCCGGTGCCGACGCAGCTCGATGGAGATGTTCGGCCAAGGCCTGTTCACGCCGGGCGGCGACAGAACCGGGCTTGTCGGTTGCGTTCATTCAGGCTCAGTGGACCGCGGATTTCCACGGCGCCAGTCCGAGCGCCCGCCGCAGCGGATCGAGCAGCTCGGCGTAAGCCGCGGTGTGCGCGGTATCGCGCCGCAGCGGCTGGCGCACCTGGCTGGCGCTGGGCGAGCGAACTTCGCGACCGCTTTCATGGAAGCGCTCGCAAGCGTCCTCGTGGGGCAAGTCGCAGAAGGCAAGCAGCGCGCGGATCTGCTTTTGCGGATCGGCCTGCAGTTCCTCGTGGCGGAACTCCAGCACGCGCTGCGGATGCAGCCGCTGCCACTGCGTGAGGCTGCGGTCGAAATCGCCCCAGAAGCTGGCCAGATCCTCGAAATCGCGGGTGTATTCGTTGTTCTCCAGGCGTTGCCGATAACACGAGAAGCAAGTCTCGAGCGGATCGCGCCGACAACCGATGATGCGCGCCTGCGGCAACATGGCGCGGATCGCGCCGGTGTAGATCCAGTTGCTGGGGAGCTTGTCGGTGAATATCGGACGACGGTGCCGCCAGTGCGCCGTCCGCTCGAGGTAGCGCTGGCCCAGCCGCTGCCAGTCCGCCGGCTGCATGGCCTTCACCCACTGCGGGAATGGCTGTCCGCGCCGGCGCGATTCCTCGGCCAGCACTTGCGGCAGGTCGGACAACTCGCCGGCGCCCTCCACCCGGGAATGCGAGGCGAGGATCTGCTCGACCAGGGTGGAGCCGGAGCGAGGCAGGCCCACGATGAAGATCACCTCCCTTCCCAGCTCGCTGGGTGCGCCTTCGGGTGGCGGGTCGAACGCCTGGTTGAGTGCCGTCACGCTGGCGGAAAACGCGGCGCGATCCCAGTGTCGGCGGCGTCGGGCCAAGTTGTTGGCCTGCTCGATGGCCCGCAGCGCGGCTGCCGGATGACCATGATCGTGCTGCGCGGCGGCCAGCGCGAAGCCGATCGCGATCAGGTCGTCGTCGCTGTTGCGCCGGTCCTGCAGCGCCGCCTGCATGCTGGCGATGTCGTCCTCGCTGAACTGGCCGCTGCGCAGATCGGCCAGACCCCACCATGCCATGCCGGCGCCGGGGTTCTCGGCCAGCACGCGCCGATACTCGGCCGCGGCCTCGTCAGCATGGCCCTGCATGCGCAGGATGTCGGCAAGCAGCGCGCGCGCCTGCATGTGGCGCGGCTCCAGCTCCACGGCGCGCTGCAGTGCCGCGGTCGCCTCGTCGTTGCGGACCGAGCGCGTCAGCATCACGCCCAGGTTGTACCAGGCCATGCCGAGTCCTGGCTGCAACTCGCAGCTGCGCCGCAGTGATTCGATCGCCGAGTCGTAATCGCCCGCCTGGCCCTGCAAGCTGCCCAGCGTATTGTGATAGACCGGGTCGTCGGGACGCATCGCCATGGCTTCGCGCATGACGGCGATGGCGTCGCGGTGCTGGCCGCGCATGCCGAGGATGCCGGCGTGCATGCGCAGGATCTCCGGATGCTGCGCCTCGTTGCGCTCGATGCCCGCCAGTTGCCGCATGGCCTCTTCCACGCGCCCCGCGTCGAGCGATTCGCCCGCCGCGACGACGCGGCGGGCGGTGGTCGGGGTAAGTCCATCCAGCCGCGTTGCCATGCTTTCTCCACGATCCGGTTTGGGTGAGCCGTGCCGAAGTTGCCACCCGGCACAGGCCAGCTGCCACCATCGAGCGGCAATGAACGCGTATTATGCCCGTTTGGTTCCCGCCCCGTGCCGGCGCACGGCAGCACTTCAAGGCACCGTTGCATGGACAAGACTCACCCGCTGACTCCCGAAGCCTGCCGTCGCGCCGCCCACGAGCGGCTGCAACGGCGTGACCCGGAAACGGCCGAGCAGTTCTTCCGTCACCTGCTGGAGCTGCTGCCGCACGATGTCGAAGCGCTGGGTTTCCTGGCCAATCGCCATTACGCCCGCGGCGAGCTGGGTCCGGCGAGGGACCTGTCGGTGCGCGCCATCGCGCGGGAACCGCAGCGGGTTGACCTGTTGCAGTTGTTGGGGGCGGTGCAGCTGGCCAATGGCGATTTCGGCGATGCCGCCGGCACGCTGCAACGCAGCCTGCAGCTGGCGCCGCAGGCATTTGTCGCGCGGCTGCAGCTGGGCATAGCGCAGGAACAGCTCGGGCGTGCGCACGACGCGCTGTTGACCTGGTACACCGCCATCCGCACGGCGCAGAACCAGGGGCGCTGGATGAACGACCAGACCACCGCGCCGGCCGTGCGCGACCTGGTGAAGTACGCGATCAGCTACGTCAACCGCGAACGTCGCCGCCTGTTCAGCGAAGCGCTGGAGCCGCTGCGCAATCGGTATGGCGCGTCGGAGCTGACCCGCGTCGAGCAAAGCCTGTCGATCTATCTGGGCGAGCAGCCGGCAAACATCCCCGACGCCCGCCAGCAGCCGAAATTTCTCTATTTCGCCGGCGTACCGAGCCAGCCGTATTACGAGCGCTCGCGTTTCCCGTGGCTGGATGCGCTTGAGCAGGCGACCGACGCGATCCGGGGCGAGCTGGAAGAGCAACTGGGCGCGGCGCACGATCTCGAACCCTTTCTTGGCACGTCCGCCAGCGCGGCGACCGGCGAGATGCTGAAGTCGTGGGGCAAGGGTGACGCGGCGTGGGACGCGTACTTCTTCTATCGCCACGGCAAACGCTACGACGACCATTGTGCGGCTTGCCCGATCACCTCCGGCATTCTCGACAGCTTGCCGCTGGTGCGCATCCGCGACCACGCGCCGGAGACGCTGTTCTCGGTGCTGCGACCGGGAACGCACATCCTGCCGCATCGCGGGGTCACCAACACCCGGCTGGTTACCCATCTGCCGCTGATCGTGCCGGAGCATTGCGCCATCAACGTCGGCGGCCAGGAGCATGCCTGGCAGCCCGGCAAGTGCGTGACGTTCGACGACACGTTCCTCCACGAGGCGTGGAACCGCAGCGGCGAAACCCGCGTGGTGCTGATCCTGGACAGCTGGAATCCGGACCTGAGCGAAGCCGAACGGGCCGCGGTGACCGACCTGGTCGAGGCAATCAGCGACTTCAACGACGCCACCGCGCCGCCCGCGCAAGCCTGATGGCGTCCGGCGCTGCCGCCCGGTGTGTCGACGACGTGCTTACTTCGCCCCGGGGAAGGTCAGGCTGAGTCCCTCGCCCTGCACGGTGGAAACCCAGTCGATGACGATGCCGCGCGCGCGCTGGGCGCTGGCGGGATCGAAGTGTACTTCCAGCCCGTTCGACTGCGTCACCACGTCGTGTTCGCCGGCGGGCGCCAGCTGGAAGCCGGCGCCGTGATCCGGGCCGATTTCCAGGTGCAGGACCATGCCTTGCGCATTGGCCGTGCCCTGGCGGATCGCCTCGGCGGCGGCGTCGGTGATGGTGATTTCCGGCGGGGTGCGATCCGGTGCCGGCATGCCGAATACCCCATGCAGTTCACCGCTGCGGTACATCTGACTGATGATGTCGGCGCCGCCGATCAGCTCGCCGCCGACATAGAGCTGCGGGATCGTCGGCCACTCGCCATAGAGCTTGATGCCCTCGCGGATCTCCGGGTCGTCCAGCACGTTGACCGTGTGGTACTCGGGCAGCAGCTCGTTGAGCGTGTTGGTCGCGGAGGCGGAGAAACCGCACATCGGCTGGTGGCGGTCGCCTTTCATGAACAGCACCACGCGGTGCTCCTTGAGCAGGCTCTCGATGCGTTCGCGGGTGGTGCTGTCCAGTGACATGAAGGACTCCGGGGAAAAGGCAATGATACGCCGGCGAGATGACGGCGCGCAGCGAAGCTTTCAAGGTTGCCGCGACAGTGCTGCGCGCGCGGCCGGCGCGATCGCATCTGCCCAAAGCGTGTACTGCTCTGCCGACGGATGCAGGCCGTCCGCGGCAACCAGCTCCGGGTGCCGGCGCGAGATCGGGGTGATGTCGACGAAGCGGACGCCGCGGCTTGCCGCCAGGGCGCGGGCACGCGCGTTGAAATCGTCCAGTTCGCGGGCGATTCGCGCGGCATCGCGGCCTCGATCGCGGGCGAAGCGGGTCACGCCCCAATCGGGGATGGAGACCACCAGCACCCGCCCGGCGCGCCCGCCGGCCAGTGCGACGGCGCGTTCGAGCAAGGCGGCGAACTGCGCCGCGTATTCATCGAGGCTGCGGCCGCGATACTGGTTGTTGACGCCGATCTGCAGGGTGACCAGATCGTAGGGCGGCGCCAGCGCGGCCTGGTCCATGCCTCGTGCCAGCTCGTCGGTGGTCCAGCCGGTGACGGCCACGAGGCATGGCTCTTCGACCGTCATGCCGCCGCGGCGCAGCTGCTGCGCCAGCACCGCGGGCCAGCACGCGTTCGCGGCCACGGCTTCGCCGACGGTGTAGGAATCGCCGAGCGCGAGGTGACGCAGCGGCGAGCGGGATGCGGGCATCGGCAAGCCTCAGGCCGCGACCACGGCGGTGTCCGCCTGTTCGCGCGCCATTCGCTGCAGCACCTGTTCGATCCGCACGAACACCTCGCGCAACTGCGCCGGCGGCGGCAGCAGGGTCAGCCGGAAGTGGCGGCTGCGCGACACGTTGAAGCTGCTGCCGGGCACCACCAGCACCGATTCCTCCTCGAGCAGGCGCAGCGCGAAGGATTCATCATCGAACTGGGGAATGCGCTCGGCGCGCACGGCGGGGAACGCGTACAACGCGCCGGCCGGTGCCACCAGTTCGAGGTGTTCGCTGGTTGCCACGCCCTGCAGCACGGCCGCGCGCGCCTCGTGCAGGCGGCCTCCCGGCGCGGTGAGGGCGCCGATGGTCGGCGCGTCCTGCAGGGCGGGCGGCACCGCCCACTGCGCGGTCACGTTGGCGCACAGGCGCAACGCGGCCAGCAACTGCAGCGCGTCGCGGTACACGGACGTTCCCGCAGGGGCGCCGGACAGGCTCATCCAGCCGACCCGGTAGCCGCAGGCGCGATGCACCTTGCTGAGTCCGCCGAAGCTCAGGCAGGGCAGCTCGCCGGCGACTTCCGCCAGCGGCTGGAAGCGGACGCCGTCGTAGAGGATCTCGTCGTAGATCTCATCGGCGAGCAGCAGCAGGCCGTGCCGCGCGGCGACCTCGACCAGGCGCTGCAGCAGCTCGCGCGGGTACACCGCGCCGGTCGGATTGTTGGGGTTGATGAGCACCAGCGCGCGGGTGCGCGGGCTGACCAGCGCCTCCACCTCGTCCGGGTCGGGCAGATGGCCGCGGCTGGCCGGGCAGCGGTAATACTGCGGCCGTCCGCCGTTGAGGATGGTGGCCGCGCTCCACAGCGGGTAATCCGGGCTCGGCAGCAGCACCTCGTCGCCGGGCTGCAGCAGGGCGCGCAAGGCCAGGTCGATCAGTTCGCTGACCCCGTTGCCGATGAAGATGCGTTCGGGCTGCACGTGCCGCGCGCCGCGGCCGCGTTGCTGCGCGGCGATCGCCTCGCGTGCCGCTTCCAGTCCCTGCTCGTGGCCGTAGGCGTCGCTCTCGTGCAGGTGGCTGGCGATCGCCTCGCGCAGGTGCGCCGGCGCCTCGAAACCATAGCGGCCAGGGTTGCCGATGTTCAGCTTGATGATGTCGCGCCCGGCGGACTCCAGTTCGCGCGCGCGCCGGGTCAGCGCCCCGCGGATCTCGTAGCGCACGTCTGCCAGGTGCGCACTGGGGATGATCGGAGCCAACGCCTGGGTTCCTTTGCGGGTGGGAAACGGCGCGGGCGCCGACGAAGTGGATGCTAGCAGCGTGATGCAGTGCAGCGCGAGTCGATCGGCGGGCGCAATGCGGGTCATCGTCGGGCCGTGTCCGGGCAGGGCATAATCGCCCCACCATGCCAGGCAAGCCTCGCCATGAGTGATGTCGAAACGATCGAGCGGCTGCGGCATATCGGCTGGCGCGGCGACCGCCTGCCGGCCGACGGGCTGCGCCTGGCCCGGGTGGTGGCGCAGCATCGTGCCGGTTACGAACTGCACGATGGCCACGCATTGTTCGGCGCGCAGCCGGACGGCCGCTTCCTCAAGCGCGGCATCGATCCTGCCGAACGGCCGGTCGTGGGCGATTTCGTGGAGGTGGCCGACGGCACCCCGCCGCACATCGTCAGCGTGGGCGCGCGCCGCAGCGTGTTGTCGCGCGCGGCCGCGGGCGAGCGCTACGAGCGCCAGTTGATCGCCGCCAATGTCGACTACGTGCTGGTACTGACCGGGCTGGACGGCGATTTCAACCCCGCCCGCATCGAGCGCTATCTGTCGCTGACCGAAGGTTCCGGCGCGCAGCCGGTGGTGTTGCTGAGCAAGCTGGACAAGCACGAGGATGCGGCGGCGAAGGTTGCCGCGCTGCGCGAACGCCTGCCGCAGGGCACGCCGATCCATGCGCTCAACTGCAAGGACCCCGCCAGCGCACAGGAGCTGGCGCGCTACCTGCAGCCGGGCGACAGCGCGGTGCTGGTGGGCTCCTCCGGCGCCGGCAAATCGACGTTGACGAATACCTTGTTCGGCACCGCGACCATGGCCACTGCCGCCGTGCGCAGCCATGACAGCCGCGGTCGTCACACCACTACCCACCGCGCGCTGCTGCAGCTGCCCTCGGGCGGTTGCCTGATCGACACCCCGGGCATGCGCGAGCTGAAGCTCACCGGCGAGGAGCAGCTCGACCTGTTCGCCGACATCGAGGCGCTCGCCGAACAGTGCCGCTTCGCCGATTGCGGCCACGGCAGCGAACCGGGCTGCGCGGTGCAAGTGGCGCTGGACACCGGCGAGCTGAGCGCCGAGCGCTGGCGCAACTACCTCAAGCTGCACGACGAACGCGAGGAACAGGCTGCCACCCTCGAGGCACGATTGCGCCGTCAACGCGGCGGCCGCCCGCTGGAGCCACCGCGCGGCCACCGCCTCAAGCGCGAGCGGGAGTAGTTCGATGGCGCACGGGGGCACGCCGGGAAGCATCCGCGCCGACGGCGCGCGGCGTGTCGGGGTCTTGCGATGAACGTGGCGGTTGCCCCGGAGCTGCAGCGCTACGCCGAGCTGGACCAGCGCCTGCTGGCGGCAGTGCGCGGTATCCACATCCTGTCGACGGTGGCGTGGCCGGCCTCGCTGGAGAACCGCATGATCGACGCCTATGGCCAAGGCCGCTTCAGCCTGCCGGCGGTGTCCTATCAGGTGCCCGAGCTGGCGGCGGCGCGCGCCGAGCTGGCGGCGATCGAGGCGGCGGCGGTGGAGGTCGGTGCGGGCGATCCGCTGGGCGAGTACCTGCGCCGCACCGCCGAGTCGTGGCAGGTCGCCGCGCAGATGCTCGAGGCGGTGGGCACGGCCGGCGTGACCGCCCCGTCGATCGCGTTGTACGGCAAGCCGGACGACCGCATCCCCGGCAGCCAGCGCAGCAACCTGGACGCGGCGCGCTATTTCGTCGAGTTGTCCGACGAGCTGGGTGCCGATCTGCTCGCCGACGATGGCGGCGGCATCGACGCCGAGGTGCTGCGCGCGGCGCTGGCCGAGACGCTGGATGTCTTCTTCGGCGACGGCATGATCCGCGTCGAGGTCGATCCCGAGCTCACCGCCAAGGCCGCGGCCGGCGCCACCCGCATCCGCCTGCGCGGCGGCGCCAGCTTCAGCCAGTACGACCACCACCAGCTGCTGGCGCACGAGGCCTTCGTGCATTCGCTGACCGCGCTGAACGGCCGGCGCCAGCCGCTGCTGGCCTCGCTGGGGCGCACTTCGCCGCGGGTCACCGCCACCCAGGAAGGGCTGGCGGTGTTCGCCGAGCTGATCTCCGGCGCGATCGACATCGCCCGGCTCAAACGCATCAGCCTGCGCATCGTGGCGATCGACATGGCGCTGGGCGGAGCCGATTTCGTCGAGGTCTACCGCTACTTCCACGCGCGCGGGCAGAGCGTGGCCGACAGCTTCCACTCGGCGCAGCGGGTGTTTCGCGGCGTGCCGCCGGGCGGCGGCGCGGTGTTCGCCAAGGACAACGTCTATCTGTCCGGCCTGCTGACCGTGCACACGTTCTTCCGTTGGGCCTTGCGGCAACGCAGGCTGGACCTGCTGCGCTACCTGTTCGCCGGCAAACTGGCGCTGCACGACGTGATCAGCCTGCAGCCGCATTTCGCCTCCGGCGCCATCGCGCCGCCGCGCTGGCTGCCACCGTGGATGCAGCACGTGCACGGACTGGCCGGCAAGCTGGCGTTTTCGGTGTTCATCAACGGCATCCACATGGACCGGGTGCGCGAGGACGACCTGCTCCCGGGCGCGTGACGGTGCCGCGCGCGGGCCAGCGACGCGGGCCCAGGTGCTAACATTCTTGCCAGCCATCCACGCTCGCGCGATGGCGCCCACTCACTGGAAAAAAAGCCCTGCCCATGGCCCTCCCCGAAGAACTGCGCCTTGCCGCGCTGGAGTATCACCGTCACCCGCGGCCGGGCAAGATCAAGATCACCCCGACCACCGCCCTGCTGACCCAGCGCGACCTGTCGCTGGCGTATTCGCCGGGCGTGGCGGCGGCGTGCGACGCGATCGTCGAGGATGCCGCCGCGGCAGCGGAGTACACCGTGCGCTCCAACCTGGTGGCGGTGATCACCAACGGCACCGCGGTGCTGGGTCTGGGCGACATCGGGCCGCTGGCGGCCAAGCCGGTGATGGAAGGCAAGGGCATCCTGTTCCAGAAGTTCGCCGGCATCGACGTGTTCGACATCGAGATCGACGAGCGCGACCCGGACAAGCTGGTCGACATCATCGCCAGCCTGGAGCCGACCTTCGGCGGCATCAACCTGGAGGACATCAAGGCGCCGGAGTGCTTCATCGTCGAGCGCAAGCTGCGCGAGCGGATGAAGATCCCGGTGTTCCACGACGACCAGCACGGCACTGCGATCATCGTCGGCGCCGCCCTGGTCAACGCGCTGGAAGTGGTCGGCAAGGACATCGCGGACATCAAGCTCGCCACCACCGGCGCTGGCGCGGCCGGCATCGCCTGTCTCGACATGCTGGTGGCGCTGGGCGTGAAGCCGGAGAACATCCTGGCGTTCGACCGCGAGGGCGTGATCCACGCTGGCCGCGCCAACCTCGACCCGGACAAGGCACGCTACGCGCGCGACACGCCCAAGCGCAGCCTGGCCGAGATCGTGGCCGGCGCCGACGTGTTCCTGGGCCTGTCCGCCGGCGGCATCCTCAAGCCGGAAATGGTCGCCACCATGGCCGAGCGGCCGGTGATCCTGGCGCTGGCCAACCCGAACCCCGAGATCACCCCGGAAGACGCCAAGGCGGTGCGCCCGGATTGCATCATCGCCACCGGCCGTTCGGACTACCCGAACCAGGTCAACAACGCGTTGTGCTTCCCGTACATCTTCCGCGGCGCGCTGGATGTGGGCGCCACCGTGATCAACGAGGCGATGAAGACTGCCTGCGTGCGCGCGATCGCCGCGCTGGCGCGCATGGAAGCCTCCGACCTGGGCAGTGCCTACGGCGGCGAGATCCCCTGTTTCGGCCCGGAATACCTGATCCCGCGCCCGTTCGACCGGCGCCTGCTGGTGATGCTGGCGCCCGCGGTGGCGCAGGCGGCGATGGACTCGGGCGTGGCCACCCGGCCGATCGAGGACATGGACGCGTACAAGGAGAAGCTCGGCCAGTTCATCTATCGCACCGGATTGCTGATGAAGCCGGTGTACGAGCGCGCCCGCGCCGACCTCAAGCGGGTGGTGTACGCCGAGGGCGAGGAGGAGATCGTCCTGCGCGCGGTGCAGACGGTGATCGACGAGCGGATCGCGCGGCCGATCCTGATCGGCCGTCCGGACGTGATCGACACACGTATCCAGCGGTTGGGCCTGCGCATGCGCGCCGGCACGGATTTCGAGCTGACCAACATCCACGACGACCCGCGCTTCAACGACTACTGGCAGCAGTACCACGCCATGACCGAGCGGCGCGGCGTCACCCCGGCGGCGGCGAAGAACCTGTTGCGCTCGCGCCCCACCCTGATCGCCGCGATGATGGTCGAGCGCGGCGAGGCCGATGCCATGATCTGCGGCATCGTGGGCCGCTACCACAAGAAACTCGGCTACCTGCGCAGCGTGTTCGGGCTCGATCCCGGCGTATCGTGCACCTCGGCGATGAGCGGCGTGATCAACGACAAGGGCGCGTGGTTCTTCCTCGACACCCATGTGCAGGTCGATCCCAGCGCCGAGCAGATCGCCGAGGCGACGCTGCAGGCCTGCTACCGGCTGAAGAACTTCGGCATCGAGCCCAAGGTGGCGCTGCTCTCGCACTCCAACTACGGCAGCCACGACAACCCCAGCGCGGCCAAGATGCGCAAGGCCTGGCAGATCCTCAAGGCGCGCGCGCCCAGGCTGGACATGGACGGCGAGATGCAGGCCGACACCGCCTGGGACGAGGCGCTGCGCCAGCGCATGTTCCCGCACACCACGCTCAGCGGTCGCGCCAACCTGTTCGTGATGCCGAACCTGGACGCCGCCAACATCGCCTACAACATCGTGCGGGTGATGACCGACGGCGTCTCGATCGGCCCGATCCTGATGGGCGTGAACCGCTCGGCGCACATCCTCACCCCGGCCTCCACCGTGCGCCGCATCGTCAACATGACCGCGGTGGCCGCGGTCGATGCGCAGATCCGCGCCGCGCAGGGCAACCGGCGCGGCTGAGCGAGTCGACCCTCCAGCAAGGACGCAGGGCATGGCACGAGGTTCGACGGGCGGCATGAAAGAACAACTGCGTGAGATGGCGAAACGCGTCGCGCCGTTGTACTGGCTCGTCGGTGCCGCGAGGTATGCGCAATTCCGCCTGCAGCTGGCGCGGGCGAACCGGATGGACCCCGGTGTGCCGGCGCTGGGCCTCCCGCCTCCCATGCTGCGCTACCGGGTGCATCGCGCTTTCGATTCGGCCAGCTTCCTGGCCAATGGCCACCGTATTGCGCACTGCCTGCTCGATACGCTGGCCGCGCATGGCGTGGTGTTGGAGCGCCTGGTCGTGCTTGACTTTGCCTGCGGACCGGGCCGGGTCATCGGCGAACTGGCGGCTGCCGCCAGTTCCTGCGACATGCACGGCTCGGACATAGACGCGGAGGCCATCGACTGGGCGCGGAAAAACCTTTCCGCCGTGGCCCGGTTCGCGACCAACAGCCCGGCCACGCCGACAGCTTATGCCAGCGGGATGTTCGACGTTATCTACAGCGTGTCGCTGTTCACCCATTTGGATGCGCCGGCGCAGGACGAGTGGCTTGCCGAAATGGCGCGACTGCTGAAACCCGGTGGCCTGCTGCTGGCCACCACCCACGGCCGTTCCGCCACCGGCAGCTGCACCGCGGCGGAACTCGCCACGCTGGCGCGCGACGGGTTCGTCTATCGCACCGACCGCAAGGGTCGTTTCAAGGTTGACGGCCTGCCCGATTTCTACCAGACGACGTTCCACACCGTGGACTATGTGCGCCGGCACTGGGCACGCCACCTCGTCGTGGTCGAACACATCGAAGGCGGTCTGAACGGGAACCAGGACATCGTCGTGCTGCGCAAGCCCGCGCTGTCGCCGCCTGACGTAGAGCCCCCCGTGCAAGCCGGATAGCCGTCCCTCTCCAACCCGAAATCGTCTTCGCCGGCGGATGCCTGCGCCATTGGCAGGCATCCAGGCAAACAACTAAACTCACGTGTTGTCGCGCCGCGGCCCCGGCGGCGCGAACCTTTTGCAGGCACACCCCACGGTGCCGTGGAGAACCCCGATGGATCAGCTCGACGATATCCTGAACCAGGATCCCGACCCCACCGAAACCCGCGAGTGGATCGATTCGCTCGATGCGGTGATCCAGCACGACGGCACCGAGCGCGCGCACTTCCTGCTGGAGCGGATGGTCGACACCACCCGCCGCTCCGGCGGCTACCTGCCGTTCAACCCGACCACCGAATACGTCAACACGATCCCGCCCGGGATGGAGGCCAAGAGCCCCGGCGATGCGGCGATGGAGTGGCGCATCCGCTGCCTGATCCGCTGGAACGCGATGGCGATGGTGGTGCGCGCCAACCGCCGGCCCGGTTCGCTGGGCGGCCACATCGCCAGCTTCGCCTCCTCGGCCACGCTGTACGACGTGGGCTTCAACCATTTCTGGCGCGCCCCCAGCGCCGACCACCCCGGCGACCTGATCGGTTACCAGGGCCACATCAGCCCCGGCATCTACGCGCGCTCCTTCCTCGAAGGCCGCATCAGCGAGGAGCGGCTCGACCTGTTCCGCGCCGACGTGGTCGGCGGCGAGCAGTCGCTCACCTCCTATCCGCACCCGTGGCTGATGCCGGACTACTGGCAGGTGCCCACCGTGTCGATGGGGCTGGGCCCGATCCAGGCAATCTACCAGGCGCAGTTCTTCCGCTACCTGGAGAACCGCGGCCTGATGCCGAAGACCGACCGCAAGATATGGTGCTTCCTCGGCGACGGCGAAGTGGACGAGCCGGAATCGCTGGGCGCGATCTCGCTGGCCGGTCGCGAGGGCCTGGACAATCTGATCTTCGTGATCAACTGCAACCTGCAGCGGCTGGACGGCCCGGTGCGCGGCAACGGCAAGATCATCCAGGAGCTGGAGGGCGTGTTCCGCGGCGCGGGCTGGAACGCCATCAAGGTGATCTGGGGCAGCTACTGGGATGCGCTGCTGGCGCGCGACAAGGACGGCACGCTGCGCAAGCTGATGATGGAAACCGTGGACGGCGAATACCAGGCCTGCAAGGCCTTCGGCGGCGCCTACACGCGCGAGCATTTCTTCGGCAAGTACCCGCAGACCCGCGAGATGGTGGCCAACTTCAGCGACGACGACGTCTGGCGCCTCAACCGTGGCGGCCACGACCCGCACAAGGTCTACGCCGCCTACCACGCGGCGGTGAACACCAAGGGCATGCCCACGGTGATCCTGGCCAAGACGGTGAAGGGCTACGGCATGGGCATCGGCTCGGGCGAGGCGGAGAACCCCACCCATCAGCAGAAAAAGATGACCGGCGATGCCGTGCGCACGTTCCGCGACCGCTTCCAGATCCCGGTGCCCGACGACAAGCTGGACAGCGTGCCGTACTACCACCCCGGGCCGAAGTCGCCGGAGGTGGAGTACATGCAGGAGCGTCGCCGCGCGCTGGGCGGCTTCCTGCCGCAGCGCCGCCGCCGCACCGACGTGCCGTGCAAGGCGCCGGAACTGTCTGCGTTCGAGCAGATCACCAAGGGCAGCGGCGAGCGCGAGATCTCCAACACCATGGCGCTGGTGCGTGGCATGAACCTCTTGCTGCGCGACAAGCAGCTCGGCCCGCGCGTGGTGCCGATCGTGGCCGACGAGGCGCGCACCTTCGGCATGGAAGGCATGTTCCGGCAGATCGGCATCTATGCGCCGTTCGGCCAGAAGTACCGTCCGCAGGACGCCGACCAGCTGCTGTACTACCGCGAGGCGCAGGACGGCCAGGTGTTGCAGGAAGGCATCTCCGAGGCCGGCGGCGTGTCGGCGTGGATCGCGGCGGGCACCAGCTATTCGCTGTCCAACCAGCCGATGCTGCCGTTCTTCATCTACTACTCGTTCTTCGGCTTCCGTCGCATCGGCGACCTGATCTGGGCCGCCGGCGACCAGCGCGCGCGCGGCTTCCTGGTCGGCGCCACCGCCGGCGCCAGTTTCCCCGGCGAAGGCCTGCAGCATTCGGACTGTGCCTCGCACCTGATGGCCGGCACCTTCCCCAACTGCCGCGCCTACGACCCTACCTGGTCGTACGAGGTGGCGGTGCTGCTGCATCACGGCGTCAAGGAGATGTACGAAGACCAGCAGGACGTCTTCTATTACATCACCACCACCAACGAGAACTATGTCCACCCGGACATGCCCGAGGGCTGCTACGACGGCATCGTCAAGGGCATGTATCTGTTTCGCGATGCGGGTGCCGCCAAGGGCAAGGGCAAGAGCGCCGCGCCGCGCGTACAGCTGATGGCGGCGGGCGGTTCGCTGATCGAGGCGATCGCCGCGGCCGAGCTGCTGGATGCCGATTTCGGCGTGAAGGCGGACATCTGGTCCTGCCCCAGCTTCAGCGAGCTGTCGCGCGACGGCTTCGACTGCGAGCGCTGGAACCGTCTGCACCCGGAAGCGGAGCCGCGCGTACCTCACGTCACCGCCAACCTGGCCGGGCGCGATGGTCCGGTGATCGCCGCCAGTGAATACGTGCGCGGCGTGGTCGACCAGGTGCGCGCGTTCGTGCCCGAGGGTCGCTCGTTCACCGCGCTGGGCGCCGACGGCTACGGCCGCTCCGACACCCGCGAGCACCTGCGCGAGTTCTTCGAGATCAGCCGCTACTGGATCGCCCACGCCGCGCTGGCCGCGCTGGCGAAGGAAGGCAAGGTCAACGCCAAGGACGTCAGCCGCGCGATCAAGGAGTACAAGCTCGACCCGGACAAGCCCAACCCGCTGACCGTCTGAGCCGGGTCGCCGCGATCGGAAAAGCCGCCCTCCGGGGCGGCTTTTCGCTGCCTGTCACTCCGCCGACAGAGCCTGCTGGATCGCTTCCAGTCCATGCCCGCGGGTCTCGATGCCGCGGCGGGCGAGCATCCATGCCGCCAGCCCCATCGGCAGGGCGATCAGCAGCGCCGACAGCACGAAGTGCCCGAACAGGCCGGACACGCCCAGCAGCGCGCCGAGGATGCCGCCGAATTTCGAGCCGCCGGCGATCAGTCCGGCGCCGGTGCTGCGCAGGTGCACCGGGTAGATCTCCGCCGCGTACGGGATCAGCGTGGCGATCACCCCGCTGATGCTCAGCAACAGCAGCACCGTGGCGGTGGTGGTCAGCGCCGGCGAGCGCAGCTGCATGGCGCCGATCGCGCAGAACAGCCCCAGCGCGGCGGCGGTCAGGGCGATGAACAGCACCAGCGTGCGGATGCTGCTCCAGCGCTGGTAGCCCCACACCACCAGGGCGATGCCGGGCAAGGCGAGCAACGCCGAGCGCGCCAGCAACGCCGCGCTGGCCTGCGCATCGACGCCCAGCGTGACCAGGTTCGCCGGCAGCCACAGCAGGAAACCGAAGTTGGCCAGACCCCAGGCCACCGCGCAGGTCAGCAGCCCCCAGGTGATCGCGGCGTGGCGGCCGCGCAGCAGCGCGCGCATGCCGAGGTGCGCCGCATGGGCCGGCGCGATGACCGCCCCGGTATCGAGGTGGACCGGCGCCGCCTGCCCGGAGAAGCGCTGCAGCACCGCGCGCGCCTGCTCCTCCAGGCCACTCAGGGCGAGGAAGCGCGGCGACTCCGGAATGTAGCGGTTGAGCAGCACGATCAGCGCGCCGGTGGGCAGGTTCAGCAGCCACAGCGAGCGCCAGCTGTAGGTCGGCTCGAAGAGGGTCGCCGCGCCGGAGGCGAGCAGGTAGCCGGCCGAAGTGCCGACGCCGCCCAGCGCCACCAGCAGCCAACCGCGGTGCCGCGTGGGGATGGTCTCGGCCATCAGGGTGAAGGTGATCGGCAGCATGCCGCCGGCGGCCGCGCCCATCATGAAACACATCACCAGATTCCAGCCGAACGCCGGCATCGCGCCGCAGATCGCCGTGCCCATGAACATCAGCGCCGACAACAGGATCGCTGCGCGGCGGCCGAACAAGTCGCCCAGCCGTCCCCACACCACCGAGCCGACCACGGTCCCGGTCAGCGCCGACAAGGCCAGGAAGCCGGCGGTGGAGCCGCTGATGCCGTACTCGGCCGCCATGCCCGGCATGGCGAAGCCGATCGTGGCCGGCTTCATCACGTCCACCGCAAGCGCGACCGTAAGCACCGCCACCAGCTTCCAGTGCTCGCGGTTGAGCGGCACGCTGTCGGCGACGTGGAACGACACCGCACCGCGATCGGGATGCGCGGTGCGGCGCATCTGCTCCATCCGCGGCATCAACCCGTAGCCCGCCAGCAGCACGCCCAGCGGCACCAGCGCCATGCCGGCCAGCATCAGGCCGTCCATCGGCATGCCGGCGAGGCGGTAGTGCATCGGCGCGGCCATCGCCAGCATCGGCAGGTGCGCCAGCACGCCGGCGATCACCGCGGCGCAGCCGAGCCAGAACGCGAGCGGGTGATGGAAGGTGAGGTCGGTGCGAACCATGCGACAACCGCCGGGAGGGCAAGTCGCAGCTTAGCAGCGACTCAGCGGCACGCCGCTCCGACGCCGGCCGCCACCCGCGCCGGCGTGGCTGGCGCGTGGTTCACTCGTCGTCGCTGCGGAACGCGCGACGCAACAGCAGGAAAGCGCCGATGGTGCCGGCAATGATCGCCACCGTGGCCACCGGGTGCTGGCCGACCCGGCGGCGCACGCGGCGGTAACGGTAGTTCGCTTCGTCGGCGAGATCGCCTGCCACGCGGCTGAGCTGCCGTCGGTACTCGCCGCTGCGATCGGAAAGGTGTTCGCGGATGCGCCGGCCGCGGCGCAACATGCCTCGCGCCGCATTGCCGGCCCCGTCGGCGTATTCGCGCGCACGGTCGCCGGCACGCTCGGCGGCGAGCTCCGCGGCGTCGCGAAGATGCTGCTCGATTTCCCGGTGATGCATGGCGGTCTCCTTCAGGAACAGCGGGACGCCAATCTGCCAGCGGCGCCGTGACCATCGCGTAAAGCCGGGTGGCCCTGCGCGTCGCGCCGTTCAGCAGCCGAGTCGATACTCGCCGCCGCGCTGCAGCGCGCGCTGGTAGGCCGGTCGCGCGTGGATGCGCTGCAGGAAGGCGGATAGCCGCGGATGCTGCGCATCCAGTCCGCCGCGCGCGGCGAAGGCTTCCAGCGGAAAACTCAACTGGATATCCGCCACGCTGAAGCGGTCGCCGAGGAACCAGTCGCGCTGGCCCAGCTCGCCTTCCATGTAGTCGAGATGGAGTTTCAGTTGCGGATCGACGAAACCGCGCTGCGCCGTGCGCGCGATGCGCTTCGCCACCGGCCTGGCGTAGAACGGCATCGGCGCCGTCTCGACGCGCCGGAACACCAGCTTGAGCAGCAGCGGCGGCATCGCCGACCCTTCGGCGTAATGCAGCCAGTAGTTGCAGCGCAGCCGTTCGGGCGTGCCGTGCGCGGGAATCAGCGTGCCGGCGCCGTGGCGATCGGCCAGGTACTCGACGATCGCGCCGGATTCGGCCAGCGTGAGTTCGCCGTCCGTGACGACGGGCGATTTGCCCAGCGGGTGGATCGCGCGCAGTTCCGCCGGGGCCAGCATGGTTCCGGGGTCGCGCCGATAGTGCTTGATCTCGTAGGGCAGGCCAAGCTCTTCCAGCAGCCACAGGATGCGCTGCGAGCGCGAGTTGTCGAGGTGATGGACGGTGATCATCCGCGCATCAGAACGTACCGATGCGCCGGCTGCAAGCTCAGGGTTTCAGTACCGCGATCCGCGACGGTCTCGACGCCCCGTTCGTCGAATGCCTCCACCGCCACCGCCCCTCACCGCAAGGCACGATGGCCGGATCGCCCCGTGCGGTACGAGATGTCCGCGTTCATCTGCTCGTCGTGGCCGCGGCAGTCGAGGTCGAGCGGGTGGGCCCAGCTGCTGCCGGTGGCACTGGCCGGCGTGGACGCTGCCCAAGCTGCGGCGAGGATGGCCGCGAGCGTGATCAATCGGAGCCGACAGGTGCCGCGTATCGACGAAGGCGCGCGGCAAGCATGCGCCGCCGACCCGGGGTAAGCAACGCGGAATCAGTAGATCTCGCCCACGCAGCAGCGCAGGCTGCCGCCCGCCTTCTCGATCTCGCCCAGTTCCACCGCGCCGATCGTGAAGCCGTACCCGGCCAGCGCCGCGCGCTGCGCGTCGGTGAGCGAAGCGGCGGCGCGGGCGCTCATCCATACGCGTTCGTCGGAGAGCGTGATCGCGTTGGCGGCGAATGCCTGCTTCTGCGCCGGCGTCAGCCAGATCGCGCGGTCGCCGTACGCCGAGGCGATGGCCTGCGCCGTGGCCGGGTCGCGGAAGCCGTCGGCGGCAATGATCGCGGCGCGGCCGGCCAGCAGGGCCAGCACCACGTTGGTGTGGTATTCGGATTCGGCCAGCTCGAAGGCATAGGTCAGCTGCAGCTCGAACGCCTGGTGCATGGCCTGCGCGCCGGCCATGTCGCAGCGTTCGCCGAGGCCGCAGTAGCCGACGCCGCGGGCGCGGTCGATGACCAGCGAGCCGGTCAGTTCGGCGACCAGTCCCGCGCAGCCGGACAGGTCGATCTCGTCGTAGCCCAGCACCTCGCCGAAGAACGCGCGGATGTCGTGGCGTTCGGCCTCGCGCCGGCGCACCGGATGGCGCATGCGGCCGACGATCAGCCGCCCCGGTGCGGTGGCGAACACGTTGTTGGGAAACACCGCGTCGGGCGTGGCCGGGTCGCCGGGGAAGGTGATCACCGGCACGTCCGCACGCAAGGCCTGCGCCAGCGCGCCGTGCTGGGCCAGCGCCTTGAGCGGATCGACTGCCAGGCTCATGTCCATGTAGCGGTTGTCGCGCGCCGATTCCTCCGCCAGGGTAAATTCCGCCGGAGCCACCAGGCAGGCGGCGCGCGCCGTGGCGGCGGCGCCGTCGCGCGGCGTGAGCGCGGCGAAGGCGCGCAGGAATTCGCTCGGCGAGGTGGTGATCACGCAATGGCTCCGGGCAACGGCTGGGCCGGCAGGATATCCGCTCTGCGCCAGCGCCGCGTGCCGCCGGACCGAACGCGACGTTGACGCGGCCTTGCCGCGCGAGCGGCCAGGCTAGGCCACCACTGGATCATCGAGGGGTGAGGCATGGGCCGCAACGCACCGTGTGTCCTGGTCGACGAGGACGCCATCGGCCGACTCGAGGCGCTGGTACACCAATTGCCCGCCAACGGCCACGTGGTGTTGCTGCTGCACGACGGCAGCAGCTGCGACGGCGTGGTCAGCGTGCGGCCCAGCGTGCAGGTGTTCCGCGACCCGGAGGGTCGCGAGGGCGTCAACGCCGAAGTGCAGCTGGAGCGCCCGGATGCCCCGACGTGGCACCAGCGGGTATGGCTGGACCGGGTCAGCCGCGTGGAGCACGTCGATTCGACCATGGCCAGCGAGAGCTGAACGCATCCCGTGCGGTTGCGCCGCGACGGCGGATCGTTCCAAGCTAGCCGCTGCTCTTCGCCTGGTATGTTGCCGATGAATCGCGTCCTGCTCCGCTGTGCCCCGCTGGTTTTCTGCGCCGCGCTGCTCACCGCCTGTTCGCAAGGCCCGGGTACGCCCGAGCTCACCGCGCAGCAGCAGAAAGCCGCAGCCGACGCCGCCACCGCGGCGCGCAACCTGGACACCTATCGCCAGTTGCTGAAACTGCACAACGACGAGATGGTGGTCACGATGGGCAAGGACATCGTGCAGCGCTTTCCGGAGAGCGCCGCGGCGAAGGAAGTGATGCAGACGCTGCCCGCGATCGAGAAGCGCTACAAGGAAAACAGCGAGAAGAACCGGCTTGCCGCGCTGTGGACCTACCAGGTCGCGCCGATGGCCGGCGGCACGCAATCGACGGCCAGCATCTACAGCGAGGGCGACGACGGCGAGCCGGTGCGCCTGGTGCTGCGCCGGCATACCAGCTGGGGCCAGAGTGCCTTCCTCTATGGCAGCAAGCCCGGCTTCGTGTGCCGCGGCAACTGCACCATCGCCGGCCAGGCGGACGGCAAGCCGGTGCGGATCAGGGCCTTCGCTCCCGACGGCGGGGAGCCGGCGCTGATGATCCGCGACGACAAGGCTTTCATTGCGCTGCTGGAGAAGACCGGCAAGCTGCAGCTGGACGTCACCCAGGTGGAAGGCACCAGGGATCGCCGCCTGGTCTACGAAGTCGGCGGTTTCGACCCCGCCAAATGGCAGCCGGTGGGCAAGACCGCAAAGCACTGATGGCGGCGCGGTACACGCCGGTGCCGGCTGGCGCGTTGTCCGTGATGTCTTTCCGTGGAGGATTCGCCATGTCCACCGTTCGTTCCTGCCTCGTTCTTGCGCTGGTCGCCGTGCTGTCGGCCTGCTCCAGCGTGCCCCTGGCGCAGCGCGAGCAGCAGCGCCAGGCGGCTTACGCCAGCGCGGCCGGCGCGCCGGTACGCAGTTTCCATTTCTTCACCCTGTGGTCGTGGGAGCCGCTCGGCGACCATCAGGTGGTGGTTTATACCCGACCGAGCCAGGCTTGGCTGCTGGATCTCGATGGCCCCTGCCAGAACCTGCCGTTCACGCAGGCGATCGGTCTCACGTCCAGTTCCGGCACCGTGTTCAGCCGCTTCGACAAGGTGCTGACCGGCGGGCCGTACGCGCCCTGCGTGATCTCGCAGATCCGGCCGGTCGACGTCCGGCAGCTGCGCATCGCGCAGGAGGCGCAGCGCAGGATCGAGGCCAAACCGCGCGAGGCGCCGGCGCCAACCGGACACTGAGAAAGCTTGCCGTCAGCGCACGATCGTCACCGGCACGTGCGCGCGGGCCAGCACGTTCCCGGAGACCGAACCCAGCAGCCAGCGCGCCAGTGCACCGCGTTCGGTGTGGCCGATCACGATGTGGTCCACGCCGTGCTCGTCGACCTGGCTCAGCAGCACGTCACCGGGGCTGCCGTGGGTCAGCTCGACATCCACCAACTCTGCCGAGTCGGGCACGATCGTGGCCAGCTCGGCCAGCAGCTCCTGCGCGCGCTGGGTGCCGGAGTCGGCCATCATCAGCGCGCAGGCATCGGCGCCGCCTTCGCTGACCTGCAGCACCCACACCACGCGCACGCGGCCGCCGGTGCAGCGGGCCAGTTCGACCGCGAACTGGAACGCCCGTCGCGACGCATCCGAGCCGTCGTAACCCACCAGGGAATACTTGATCATCTCGATCTCCTTGTGCTGCGACGTCCACCCTACGGCGAGCGCACGCCGCGAGGCAACCGGCAGGCCGCTGCGTGCCCGCAGATGAACGGTGGTTCATCGCCCTGCACGCAATTGTCACGCCGCGGTGCACACGATTTGCACGTCGTTGCGCAGCGCAACGAGCGGGGCGGCCGCCGTGGCCAGAGATCGGCGCCGCCTTCCATCCCCTGCATCACAAGGAGCAAAGTCCATGATCAAGTCCACCTTTGGAATGGCTGCCCTGGTGCTGGCCTGCGCCGGCGCGATGACCGTGCTGCCGGCCGGCAACGCCCATGCCGCCGACGCCAGCGTGAAATGCGACATGGTCTACAACCTGTCCGGCTGGTCCCTGCTGTACAAGCACGCCGAAGGCACCGGCAGCGTCACCTGTGACAACGGTCAGCACGCCAACGTCAAGATCGCCGTGGTCGGCGGCGGTCTCACCGCCGGCAAATACCGCATCAACAACGGCAAGGGCGAGATCAGCAACGTGCACGGCATCGCCGACATCTTCGGCGACTATGCCCAGGCCGGCGCCGAGGCCGGTGTGGTGAAGAGTTCGCAGGCGCAGGTGTTGACCAAGGGCACCGTCTCGCTGGCGCTGGCCGGTACCGGCGAGGGCGTCAACCTGGGCGTCTCGGTGGGCAAGTTCACCATCAGTCGTCCGTGATCGTTCCTGCCAGGTCAGGTAAGGCCTCGAAGGCGCCCGTCGGGCGCCTTCGTCTCTTCAGCGGCGCTACACTGCGCGGGTCGCCCCGTCTTCCACCGTGGAGAAACCGCCATGCGTCGCCTCGTCCGCCTCGCCATCCTGTCGCTGCTGTGCGCGCTGGCGGCCCCGGCAATCGCCGCCGGCCCGCAGGCGGGCCAGAGCGCGCCGGCATTTCGCCTGCAGGACCAGGCCGGCCACTGGCGCAGCCCGACCGACTACCGCGGCCACTGGCTGGTGCTGTACTTCTACCCCAAGGACTTCACCCCCGGCTGCACCACCGAGGTGTGCACTTTCCGCGACGACATCGCCAAGCTGCGCCGGGCCGGCGCCGACGTGGTCGGCGTCAGCCTGGATGAGGTCAAGTCGCACGCCGAGTTCGCCGAGAAATACCACGTGCCATTCCCGCTGCTGTCCGACGCCGAGCGCACGGTCGCCGCCACCTATGGCGTGCTCGCCTCGCGCATGGGCATGCACTACGCCCGGCGCACCACCTTCCTGATCGATCCCCAGGGCCGCATCGCCAAGGTCTACACCGACGTCGACCCGGAGAAGAACTCCGCCCAGGTGCTGGCCGACCTGGCCACGCTGAAGGCGGCATCCTGATGCCGGTGGCGATGCGCGCGGAGCCGCTGTCGCGCGGTCGCCGGTTCATGCTGTGGCGTGTGCTGATGTGGCTGTTGCTGCTGCTGGCGGCGTTCGGTTGCGTGCAGTATCTCGGCCACGCGCAACTGCTGTGGAGCCAGCGCCACGCCTACGCCGCCGACAGCGCCGCCCTGCGCACGCTGCACCGGCTGCTGGCCTGGGACATCGCCTACCTGCTGGCCGCTTTCACGCTGATCGTGCTGTGCGCCGGCTGCATCCTGCGCCAGGCCTGGGCGCGCCCCTTGATGCGCGTGGCCGCCGCGGTGCTGGCGCTGTGGATGCTGGCCAGCGGCGGCGCCATGCTGGCGCAATGGCCGCAGCTGCTGCAGGCCAGCCGCGACGCCCTGGGCCAACTGCACGACCAAGCCGCCCTGCAACAAGCCGTGCTGCACGCGCGCCGCAGCTACCTGATGGCGCTGGTGCTGAAGGGCCTCGCCGTGCCCGTGCTGCTGTGGCTGAGCTGGCGGCTGGGCACGCCGGCGGTGCGCATGCAGTTTCATGCGCGGCGCTGAGAAGTTCGGCTACGCAAAATCACGGAAGTATCTTCAGACGGACACGGCTGCTCGACAGCCGGGGGGGAAGCAATGAAGCGCTGGATGTTTGCCTTGTGTTGCATGATGTTGGCTGGCGTGGCTCTTGCGAACGGGCGCGACGAAATGCGCAACCGCGTGCAGGCGAGCATGCTGGTCACGGGCACGATCGAGGTCGCGCCGGACGGCAGCGTCGTGACATACACGGTCGATCATCCGGACAAGCTGCCACCTGTGGTGAAGGACTTGCTTGCCAGAGCCGTCCCGGCGTGGAAGTTCGAACCGGTGACGCGCGACGGCAAGGCGGTCGGAGCCAAGGCACCGATGGGGCTGCGCGTCGTGGCGAAACCGGTGGGTCATGGCGGCTACGCCTTTGCCGTGGCCAGCAGCTGGTTCGGATATTTCAATGACGAGGGCAAGCGCGAGGCCGCCGCGGGCGACTTCAGGTACAAGCATCGGTTGCCCGTCGCGTACCCTTCCGATGCGGCAAGCGCCCGCGTATCCGGCACTGTGTACGCACTGCTGAAGGTGGGGCGCGACGGTGCGGTCATCGACGCGGTGGCGGAGCAGGTGAATCTCCGCATTCGTGCCAGCGAGAGGGACATGGCGGCATGGCGGAAAAAGCTGGCTGATGCTGCCTTGCGCTCCCTGCGGCGCTACACGTTCCATGTCCCCACGGTCGGCCCGGATGCCGCCGAACCTTATTGGATGGCCCGCGTTCCCGTGGATTTCGTCCTTGATGGATTCTACGCGCCGAAAGCTGCGCGGGAAGCGGATTACGGTCAGTGGCAGCCTTACGTCCCGGGTCCGGTGCAGGAGCCGGCCTGGGCCGGCAAGCGCGGGCTGGCGGGGAGTCCGGATGCCACGCCCGAGGATGGGTCGCTGCTCGCCGACATGTCATTGCACCTGCTTACGCCGCTCGGCGGCAGCTGATCCGTTGTTCTGCGGCGCGCCAAGCGTGCCGGTGAAGGCGCTTGAGCGGCGAGGCGTTCCGTTCAGCACGGGTTGGCGGGTGGCTCGGTATCCATGCAGGTTGTCGTTTCAGGAAGATTGCCGATGCGCGTCTTGTTTTCAGCAGTGATCGCTGCCGCCGCGCTGGCGGCGGCGCCCTTGTATGCCCAGGATCTATCCGCGACCTGCCACGCCACCAGCAGTTATGACGTGACTCTGCAGTCGCAAGGCGTGCTCTTCGACCGCCCCGTGCCGGCGCCGACGCGCGTGGAGCTGCGCGACGGCAGCTTGCGCACGGACGGCGTGGCGGTAGTGTTGACGCCGTCGCAGCAGGATCGGCTGAGCGTGTTCGAGCGCGGCGTGCGGGCGCTGGCGCCGCGGGTGCGTCAGGTCGCACGGAACGGCGTGGACATGGCGATGCAGGCGCTGCGTGCCGAGGTCGAAGGGTTGGGTCTGAGCGCGGCGACCCGGGTCGAATTCGACCGGCGACTGGCCGCGCACGCGAGCGAACTGAAACAGCGCATCGCGAGCAGCCAGAGCACGCACGACTGGCAGGGCGACCTGATCCAGCAGTACGCCAACCAGGTCAGCGCCGACCTGATGCCGCTGGTTGCCGGCGATCTGGGCCAGCAGGCGATCGACGCGGCGCTGGCCGGCGACCTGCAGCGTGCTGCGGACCTGCGCGACCGCGCCGGTTCGTTGATGACCACCTTGCAGCCGCGACTGCAGCAGCGCATGCAGGCGCTGCGCCCGCAGATCGAGGCGCTGTGTCCGTCGATCCAGCGCCTGGCGCGGTTGCAGCAAGGCCTGCACGACGCGCACGAGCGGCCCTTGAACCTGCTGCAGGTGGGAGCGGCCTCCGACGGATCGGCGGTGGCGCCATCGTCGGATTGAATCGCCGCGCCGGCTTGCCCGTCGGGTGCCGCCACGTGAAGATGGATCTCCTTCATCGCAGGCTTCGATCGAGGTGCGCATGGCCGTGCAGCCGCAGGATGTCCTTGATTTCTGGTTCGACCCCGCACACGCCGCGCACTGGTTCGCGAAAGACGCGGCGTTCGACGAACAGATCCGTCGACGCTTTGCCGCAGCGGCCGCCGCCGCCGCGCAGGAGCACCTCGACGCGTGGGCCGACAGTCCCGCCGACTGGCTGGCGCTGCTGATCCTGCTCGACCAGTTTCCGCGCAACCTCCATCGCGGCGAGGCGCAAGCCTGGGCGGTCGACGTCAAGGCGCAGCGCGTTGCGTTGTCGGGCTTGGCCGACGGCTTCGATCAGGCGCTGCCGCCGCTGCAGCGGGTCTTCGCCTACCTGCCGCTCGAACATGCCGAAAACATACGCTTGCAGCAGCGATCGGTGGAATTGTTCGAGGCGCTGCATGCGCAGGCGCCCGCCGCGGAGCGGCCCCGATTCGCCGAGTTTGCGGATTATGCTCGGCGCCATCGCGATGTGATTGCGCGCTTCGGCCGCTTCCCGCATCGCAACGCCGTGCTGGGCCGCGACAGCACGGCGGCGGAACGGGAGTATCTGGCGCAACCCGGCGCCGGCTTCTGACCGATCCGCGCGAAGGCGTCCAATCAGCACCGACCAGGGAGCAGGTCATGCACAGAATGCTTGTCGTTGTCCTCTCGATTGTCCTCGGCAACGCCGCGCAGGCGTCCAGCACCTTGCGCGTCGGCAGCCAGGTGCTGGTGGCCGGCGACAGCCAGGAGCGGGTGGTCGAGCTGCTGGGCAAGCCCTCCTCGAAAGTGCATCCGCATCGCGCGCGACATTCGCGCCGACGCGTGCAGGTGCTGGAGCGCACCGACGGCGGCGAGCGCTGGCGCTATCGGCGCGAGGGACACATCACCGTGGTCACGATCGTGGATGGCCGCGTGGTCGACATCGACGACCGCAAACTCTGACGCGGGAGATCGCAAGCGTATCCGTGATGGCCGATTTGCTAGGCTGTCGCGATCTTGCCGCAACGAGTCGATGCCATGCACGATTTTCTGGAGCAATTGCTCGGCAGCACGCTGTCCGAGGGCGTCATCCAGGCCGGGCTGAACCTGCTGGTGGCGTTGCTGATCCTGCTGGTCGGGATCTGGCTGGCGGCGCGGCTGGCCAACTTCAGCCAGCGCGCGCTGCAGCGCGCCGCGGTCGACGTCACCCTGGCCGGGTTCCTGCGCAACCTGATCTACGGCGTGCTGGTGGCCGTGTTGATCGTGATGGCGCTGACCAAGGCCGGCGTGCCCTCGGCACCGCTGGTGGCGGCGCTCGGCGCCGGCGGACTGGCGATCGGCCTGGCCCTGCAGGGCTCGCTGAGCAATTTGGCCTGGGGCGTGCTGCTGGTGGTGTTCCGGCCGTTCCGCGTGGGCGATTACGTCAGCGCCGGCGGCACCGAAGGCACGGTGCAGAGCATCAACCTGATGCACACCCTGCTGGTGCTGCCGGACAACCGCGAAGCCACCTTGCCGAACGCGAAGATCGGCAGCGACGTCATCGTCAACTTCAACCGGCGCGGCACGCGGCGTTTCGAGCTCAAGCTGGGCATCGGCCATCGCGGCGACACCGACCAGGTGATGGCAGGGATCGTGCGCCTGCTCGAAGCGGACGCGCGCGTGCTGAAGGACCCTGCGCCGGGCGTGTGGATCGAAAGCCTGGCCGGCCAGACGGTCAACCTGCTGGTGCGCGGCTGGACTTCAAGCGCCGACGGCTGGACCACGCAAACCGATCTGCTGCGCGCGATCAAGCGGCAGATCGACGCCGGTCAGATCAGCATCCCGACCGCGCCGCTGGACGTCCGGCTGGTAGGCGATGCGGCGGCGTCCGTGCGGGACTGAACTCCGTCGCTAGCGCACCGTCACCGCCCGCCGGTTGTCGTTGGAGACCTTGTCGATCAGTTTGTTGTACGGGTCGATGCCGGCCAGCGCGGGCTTGCCGTCCACGATGACGGTGACGGTGCTGTCGCCGTCACCGACCATCCGTTTCTCCAGGTACAGCGGCTTGCCTTCCGCGCCGGTGCCCGCGGGCGCAGCGAACACGCCGACCTCGATCGGGAAGTCGATCTTGCCGGGAGTTTCCTTGCCCTTGCCGTCGACGTAGACCTTGCCGGCGTGCAGCTTCATGGTCACCTGGTACTTGCCGTCGGGCAGTTTTTTCGCGGTGGCATCGGTCATGCGATTGTCGAACAGGGTGATCTTCCAGAAGAAGTCGTCCAGCATCGGCTGCCACGTCGGGCCGAGCTGCTTGCCCAGCGCGTCGACGAAGATCTTCGAGGTCACGTAGGGCGGCTGCTGGAAGCCGTAGTCGACGAGGAACTGCTTGAGAAAGGCATCGAGCCTGTCCTCGCCCACGTAGTCCTGCAGCGCGTAGAAGATCAGCGAGCCCTTGCGGTAGTGGATGTAGGGCTGGTTCTCCACCTTGGCCAGCGGCTCCTCGGCCACCTTCTCCGTGGCGCGGCCGGTGAGGTACATGTCCAGCTCGTACTTGAGGAACTTGCGCATGTGGTCGGCGCCGTACTTGTGCTTGAGCACCATCAGCGAGCTGTACTGCGACAGCGACTCGCTGAGCATGGTCGAGCCCTGCATGTCGGCGCCGATCACCCGGTGCGCCCACCACTGGTGCGCGATCTCGTGCGCCGTGACGTCGTAGACGTAGTCGATGCGACTCTTGTCGCGCAGGTCGGCGATGAAGCCGATGGATTCGGAGAACGGAATGGTGTTGGCGAAGCTCTGCGCGAACGCCATGTAGCCAGGGAACTCCAGGATGCGCAGCTGCCTGAACTGGTAGGGCGTGTAGTGGCTGTCGTAGTACGCGAGCGAATCGCGTGCGCTCTCCAGCATGCGGTCCACGTTGAAGGCATGCGCGGGGTCGTGATACACCGACACCTTCACCCCGCCGACCTCTTCGCTCTTCACGGCATAGCGTGCGGAAAGATAGGCGAAGAAGTTCAGCATCGGCTGCTGCATCACGTAGTGGAAATAGCGGCGGTCGCCCTGCACCCACTCCTTCTGCAGCGTGCCCGGCGCCAGCGCGATCTGGTCGGCGGCGGTCGACACGGTGGTGTCGAAGCTGATCCAGTCGGCGTCGTGGCTGATGTAGGTATTGGCGCGTGCAGCCTGGTCGCCCAGCGGCGGCATGCGCGGCACGTCGAGCTTGAGGCCATACTTCCTGCGGTCGTTGCGGTCGGTCAGCTGGAACTGGCTCTGGTAGCCGAACTGGGGCAGTTTCTGGTTGTTGAAGAAGGTGCCGTTGTGCACCAGGAAGGTTTCGCCCGTGTCGTTGGTGAAGCCCCTGGGTGCGTAGTCGAGGGTGAAGTCGAAGGACATCGACGCGCCAGGCGCCAGCGGCGTCTTGAGCCGGTAGATGGTCACGTTGAGGCGCTTGTCCTGCTTCACCGTGTCATGCGGCGCGAAGTCCAGCGTCGTGGGCGCGAAGCCGTCGGCATGGTTCACGAACAACTCGGTCACCGGCACCGCGAGCTTGTTGGTCAGGGTGTAGTGCCCGCGGATGAGCAGCTTGCGCTGGTAGGGGTAGATGTCCACGTCGGCCTTGACTGCCGTGATGCGCGGCTGCGGCACGCTGGCGTAGTCCGCGTAGCGCTTTTCGTAGTCGGCCTGTTCGCGTTTCTGCTCCGTGCTGCTGGTGTAGGTGTTGAGCACGTGGGTGTTGTAGTAGATGAAGCCGCCCAGTCCGGCGAAGCCGAGCAGCGACAACCCCAGCACCGCGGCCAGCGCCGGGTTCGCCCGCGCGCGCGCCTCGCGCAGGCGGCCGCGCCAGTCGGCACCGGTGCCGCGCACCCACAGCAGCGCGGCGAGCACCAGCAGGGCCAGCGCCAGGCAGCCCCAGTACGCGTTGAACCACAGTGCGCCGACGATGAAGTGGCCGAAGCCGTTCATGTCCGAGTACGGCACGCCGGGCGCGCCGCCGTAGTTGTAGAGGTTGTCTTCCCAATGGAGCAGGCTGAAAGCCAGTGTGCTGACCAGCCACAGGATGCTGAGCAGGTACGCGGCGAACTTGTGGTTGCACACCACCTGCAGGAACAGCGCCAGCGCCGCCACCAGCACGAACGGGATCGCGTACAGCCCCAGCATGCGCAGATACAGCCACGGTTCGATATGCGTGTAGCCGTGGGCGAGCTGCCAGCCCATGCCGACCAGTGCGCCGGCCAGGAGCATCAGCACGATCACCGCAAGCAGCGCGCCGAGCTTCGCCAGCATCGCCACCCAGTCGGGCGCGGGAAAGGCGTCGCTGACCCCGGCCATGCCGTGCGTGCGTTCGCGCCACACCAGTTCGCCGGCGTAGAAGATCACCACGATCATCAGCGACAGGCTGAAACTGCCGTTGATGGTGGCGAGCACCTGGTGGGTGACAGGCCATACCGGCGTGCCGTAGACCAGGCCGGCCGTCGACAGCGAGACGAACATCACCGCCAGCGCCAGCAGCAGCAACACCAGGAACGCCGCGCCGCGCAGCACGCCCAGCGTGTCGAACACGAACTGCGCGCGCAGCTGCGCCAGTCGCGCGCGGCGGTCGTTGCCGATGGAAACCTTCGGCAACGCCAGCGCGCCGCTGCCGGCCTGCGGGCGCAGCATCGGCGGCTCCGCGCGCTTCTTGCGCCGCGGCAGCTTCAGGCCTTCGCGGTCGGTGCGGAACAGCGCGAACGCGGCCACCAGCAGCAGTACCGACACCGCCAGCCACAGCAGCCGGTTGAACAGCAGCACGCCGTCCAGCGCGGGCAGCAGGTGGTTGGTCTGCTCGGACGTCCAGTAGCGGGTGACCAGGCCAACGGTGCGCCCGCCGAAGGGATCGAGCATCGCCGCGAGCCAGCGGTTGTCGAGGTCGCGGCTGAGCGCGCCGACGATGCCTTGCAGCACGAAGTAGGCGATCACGCCGATGTAGCTGGCCAGCAGCGAGCGCGTGACGGTGGCCAGCAGGAACAGCAACGCGGCGATGAACAGCAGATTGGGCAGCACCAGCACCCCGAAACCCCAGGCGTAGCCGCGCCAGTCGGCAGCGCCCAGGCGCGCGGTGTCCACCCACGGCATCGTTCCGCCCAGCGCAATGGCCAGCGCGCAGGCAGCGAGGATCGCCACCAGCACCAGGTAACCTGCCAGGAAGCGCCCGCCAAGGAACGCCTTGCGGCTCATCGGCGTGGCGAACAGCAGCTCCGCCGTGTTCTGCTCGAAATCGCGCGTGGCGGCGGCGGCGATGAACACCACCACCAGCAGGATGCTGAACACCGTCATCACGTCGAGCAGGCGCGCGATCACCAGCGGCGCATTGCGCGTCACGTTGCCGGTGGCGCCGGCCACCACAATGGCATCGGTGCTGGCCAGCGCGAAGGCGATGCCCACGGCGGCGGCGAGGATGACCCAGAACAGCGGCGCCTTGAGCTGCTGGCGCCATTCGAAGCGGAGGATTTCGAGCAACATGGTTTCCTTCCCGGTGGGCGACGTCAGGCGGCGCGCGCGGTGGCCTGCGCGCGCAGGCGGCCGAAGTAGACGTCTTCCAGATCCGGCGCCACCGGTTCGAAGCCCGCCTCGGGTCGCTCGTCGGCGAGCACGTGCAGCAGGGTGCGCCCCGCGGCGAGGCGGGTGGAGAGGATGTTCATGCGCGCGCGGTAACTGTCCAGTTCGGCCTTGTCGATGCTGCGTCGCCAGACCCGGCCCTCCAGCGCACGGATCGCCTCGTACGGTTCGCCGGTCAGCAGCACCTGGCCCTGGCCGATGATCGCCATGCGCGAGCACAGGTCGGTGACGTCCTCCACGATGTGGGTGGACAGGATCACCACCATCCGCTCGCCGAGCTCGGCCAGCAGGTTGAGGAAGCGGTTGCGTTCTTCCGGATCGAGGCCCGCGGTGGGCTCGTCGACGATGATCAGGCGCGGTTCGCCGATCAGCGCCTGGGCAATGCCGAAGCGTTGGCGCATGCCGCCGGAGTAGGTGCCGAGCTTGCGCTTGCGCACGTCCCACAGATTGACCTGGCGCAGCAGCGCCTCGACCAGTTCGCGCCGCTCGGATTTCACCGTGACGCCCTTGAGCACGGCAAAGTGCTCCAGCATCGCCTCGGCCGAGACTTTCGGATACACGCCGAATTCCTGCGGCAGGTAGCCGAGCAGGCGGCGGGTGGCCTGCTTGTCGGCGAGCAGGTCCATGCCGTCCAGCGTGATGGTGCCTTCGTCGGGGTCCTGCAGCGTGGCGATGGTGCGCATCAGCGAGGATTTGCCCGCGCCGTTGGGGCCAAGCAGGCCGAACATGCCGGCGGGGATGTCCAGCGACACGCCGCGCAGCGCCCTGACGCCGTTGGCGTAGGTCTTGGAAAGGTCACGCAGGATCAGCATCGAAAGGGTTCCTGTGCCGCGTGTCGCGGCGGGTCATGGCAGCAGGGTAGGGCACCCGTGCGGGGAGCGCGCCCGCTCAAGGTAATGCATACGCCCGCGAATGGAAGCCGCCGTGGGCACGGCTCGGCGCGGTTGCGGCCGGGCGCGCCGTGCGCGCCTTGGTTATGATTGACCTCTTGACTGGCGCCGCGCCATCCCCGAGCGCCGCCCCAAAGCCTTGCAGGAGTCACCATGGCCGACCTCAAAGAAGCCCGCGTCCCCGACATCGGTCACGATGGCGTGCCCGTCATCGAAGTGCTGGTCAAGGCCGGCGACAGGGTCGAGAAGGACCAGAGCCTGGTCACGCTGGAATCGGACAAGGCCACGATGGAAGTGCCCGCGCCGTTCGCCGGCACCATCAAGGAGATGAAACTCAAGGTCGGCGACGAGGTTTCCGAGGGCGCAGTGATCGCCATCATCGAAGCCGACGGTGCAGCCGTCGCAGCGTCTCCCTCGCCCGCTGCGGGCGAAGGCGGCGGCAAGAGTGCGCCCGAAGCGGCGAAGCCGCCGGCACCTGCTCCCGCGCCGGCGCCCGCCGCGCCGAAATCCGCGCCGGCCGCCGTCCAGGGCGTGCACAACGCGCCCGAAGGCGATGTGTCGCCGCAGGCGCGCCCGCCGATGGGTGCCAGCATCGTGATGCCCGGCGACGCGCCGTATGCCAGCCCCGCCGTGCGTGCCTTCGCGCGCGAGCTGGGCGTGGACATTCGCCAGGTCAAAGGCAGCGGCCGTGGCGGCCGCATCCAGCGTGACGATGTCACCAGCTATGTCAAGCATGCGCTGGCCTCCGGCGCGCGACCGTCGGGCGCCGCCAGCGCCTCGATCGGCGGCCTGAACCTGCTGCCGTGGCCGAAGGTCGATTTCGCCAAGTTCGGCGAGATCGAGGAGAAGCCGCTCACCCGCATCCAGAAGATCTCCGGCGCCAACTTGGCGCGCAACTGGGCGATGATCCCGCACGTCACCCAGCACGAGGACGCCGACATCACCGAGATGGAGGCGTTCCGCAAGCAGCTCGGCGCCGAGAACAAGGACCTCAAGATCAGCCCGCTGGTGTTCCAGATCAAGGCGGTGGTGGCCGCGCTGAAGGCGTTCCCGCAGTTCAACGCCTCGCTCGACGAGTCCGGCGAGAAGCTGATCCTCAAGAAGTATTTCCACATCGGCATCGCGGTGGACACGCCCGACGGCCTGGTGGTGCCGGTGATCCGCGACTGCGACCAGAAGGGCCTGCTCGACCTGGCCCGCGACCTGGCCGAGATCTCGAAGAAGGCGCGCGACAAGAAGCTCGGCCCGGCCGAGATGTCCGGCGGCTGCTTCTCGATCAGCTCGCTCGGCGGCATCGGCGGCACCTACTTCACGCCGATCGTCAACGCGCCGGAGGTGGCCATCCTGGGCGTCTCCAAGTCGGTGACCAAGCCGGTGTGGAACGGCAAGGAATTCGCGCCGCGGCTGGTTCTTCCATTGTCGCTGTCGTACGACCACCGGGTGATCGACGGCGCGCTCGCCGCGCGCTTCGCCAGCTTCCTCGCCAACCAGCTCGGCGACATCCGCCGGCTGCTGCTCTGACCGGAGGCGATGACGATGGCGAACACGATCGAGATCAAGGTTCCCGACATCGGCGGCCACGACAATGTGCCGGTGATCGAAGTGCTGGTGAAGGCCGGCGACACGGTGGCGAAGGAGCAGAGCCTGATCACCCTGGAGTCGGACAAGGCGACCATGGAGATTCCCTCCAGCGCCGCCGGCGTGATCAGGGAGATGAAACTCAAGGTCGGCGACGAAGTGTCCGAGGGTGCGGTGATCGCCGTGCTGGACGTGGCTGGCGAAGGCGCGGCGGCGGCGAAGGAAGCCGCAAAGCCGGAGGCGCCGAAGGCTGCAGCGCCGGCACCGGCCGCCGCTCCAGCGGCTACTCCTCCCCAGCCCTCCGCCGCGAGCAAGGAAGGGAGTGAATCGGCGCCGAAGGCCGCCGCAGCATCCGGCCGCCAGGCCGACATCGAATGCCAGCTGGTCGTGCTCGGCTCCGGCCCCGGCGGTTACAGCGCCGCGTTCCGCGCCGCCGACCTCGGCGTCGACACCGTGCTGGTGGAGCGCTACGACACGCTCGGCGGCGTCTGCCTCAACGTGGGCTGCATTCCGTCCAAGGCGCTGCTGCATGCTGCCGCGGTGATCGACGAAGCCGCGGCGATGGCCGCGCACGGCGTTGCGTTCGGCGCACCGAAGATCGACCTCGACAAGCTGCGCAGTTTCAAGAGCAAGGTGGTCGGCCAGCTCACCGGCGGCCTCGCCACGATGGCGAAGCAGCGCAAGGTGCGCACGCTGGTGGGCACCGGCATGTTCGTGTCGCCGCACGAGATGGAAGTCCGGACGGCCGAGGGCACGAAGCTGCTGCGCTTCGAGCACGCGATCATCGCCGCCGGCTCGCAGTCGGTGAAGCTGCCGGCGTTCCCGTGGGACGACGAGCGCGTGATGGATTCCACCGGCGCGCTGGAACTGAAGGACGTGCCGAAAAACCTGCTGGTCGTCGGCGGCGGCATCATCGGCCTGGAAATGGCCACGGTGTACTCGGCGCTGGGCAGCGCGGTGACCGTGGTCGAGTTCATGGACCAGCTGATCCCGGGCGCCGACGCCGACCTGATCCGGCCGCTGGCCAAACGCCTTGGCGGCAAGCTCAAGGGCGTGCACCTGAAGACCAAGGTGGTCAGCGCCAAGGCCACCAAGAAGGGCATCGAGGTCGGCTACGAGGGTGACAGCATTCCCGAGACCACGCTGTTCGACCGCGTGCTGGTCGCGGTGGGCCGTTCGCCGAACGGCAACAAGATCGGCGCGGACAAGGCCGGCGTGGCGGTAAGCGAACGCGGCTTCATCAACGTCGACACGCAGATGCGCACCAACGTGCCGCACATCTATGCCATCGGCGACCTGGTCGGCCAGCCGATGCTGGCGCACAAGGCCACCCACGAGGCGCACGTCGCGGCGCAGGCGGTGGCGGGGCTGAAGAGTCACTTCGACGCGCGGGTGATCCCGTCGGTCGCCTATACCGACCCGGAAATCGCCTGGGTCGGCGTGACCGAGCGCGAGGCGAAGGAAAAGGGCTTGAAGGTCGGCGTGGGCAAGTTCCCGTGGGGCGCCTCGGGCCGCGCCATCGGCATCGACCGCACGGAGGGTTTCACCAAGCTGATCTTCGACGAGGAAACCCACCGCATCGTCGGCGCCGGCATTGTCGGCGTGCACGCCGGCGACCTGATCTCCGAACTCGCGCTGGCGATCGAGATGGGCAGCGAGGCGGCCGACATCGCGCTCACCATCCACCCGCACCCGACCCTGGGCGAATCGGTCGGCATGGCGGCGGAAGTCTACGAAGGCACCATCACCGACCTGTACGTACCGAAGAAGAAATGAGCGTTGCGCCATGCTCCGGCGCGGCGCGCGCCTGACCCATGAGGTGCCCATGTCGCTGAGGATATGTCTCGCCGGCGCCACCGGCTGGGCCGGTTCGGAGCTGGCACGCGGTATTGCCGCCGCCGATGACCTTGCCCTGGTCAGTGCCGTGGCGCGCCGGCATGCCGGGCAGAAACTCGCCGACGTGCTGGGTGAGGACGGCCTGGATGCCACGATCTTCGGCAGTGCCGTCGAGGCGCTGACGCAAGCCTGTGACGTGTTCGTCGAGTACACCCATCCGGACAGCGCGAAAGCGAACATCCTCGCCGCGCTGGAGCATGGCGCGCACGTGGTGGTCGGCACCTCGGGCCTCAGCGATACGGACTATGCGCAGATCGACGCGCTGGCGCGCGAGCGGCGGCGTGGCGTGCTGGCCTGCGGCAACTTCGCGCTCACCGCGGTGCTGCTGATCAAGTTCGCCGAGATGGCGGCGAAGCTGATCCCGCAGTGGGAGCTGGTCGACTACGCCAGTGCCAGCAAGCCGGATGCGCCCAGCGGCACCGTGCGCGAGCTGGCCACGCGCATGGGCAAGGTGCGCCAGCCGCGGCTGGAGGTGCCGCTGGAGAAAACCCGCGGCCTGCGCGAGACGCGCGGCGGCACGCTGGCCGGCAGCCAGGTGCACGCGCTGCGCCTGCCCGGTTTCGTGATTGGCGCCGAGGCGATCTTCGGCATGCCGGACCAGACCCTGACGATCCGCCACAACGCGGGCGGCAGCGCGAAGCCCTACGTGGACGGCGCGCTGCTGGCGATCCGCAAGGTGCCCGGGCTGGTCGGCCTGCACCGCGGGCTGGATGCGGTGCTGGAGCTGTAGGAGCCCGCTGGCGGGCGATGCTTTTGGAATCCCGATCCCGGGTAGAGAGCATCGCCCGCCAGCGGGCTCCTACAGCGGCGTTGCGGAAGTTCCGGGGCGCCGCTGCCACTGTCCCAGCAGCCACGATGCGCCGAGGCAGCCGCCCAGTGCCAGCAGCCAGCGCGTGGCCGGGGCGTGCGGGGCCGGCAGCAGCGCCGCGAACGACGGCAGCCAGGTGCCGCCGTAGAGCGCCACCACCGCGGCGGCGGCGATGGCCAGGGCGATGGTCAGGGCCAGCGCCAGCATGGATTCGAACGAGCCGTCGGCGGGCACCTGCCGCGCCGGGGCGGCCGCGGCCAGCACGGCCATGCGCTGCGCGAAATCCGCCGGCAACGCCTCCGGCAATGGCTCGCGCAGCGCCCGTGCGAGCAGTCGATAGCGTTGGCTGCGCGCATCGTCGCCGGCAGGATCGAGCCGCAGGCGTTCGCGCCGCATCGCGCGTTCCTGCGCCAGCCATTCGCGCTCGTGGGCGGCGTCGTCGAAAGCAGGGAGGTGATCGTCGGTGTGCTGGTTCATGCTGCAACTCCGGTCCGCGCTTCGAGCGCGCCGCGCAGGCGCAGTCGCGAGCGGAACAAGTGGCTCTTGATGGTGCCGCTGGCCAGCCCGGTGATGCGGGCGATCTCCGGGATGGTGGTCTCTTCGAGGTAATACAGCGTCAGCAGCGTGCGCTGCAAGGGCGGCAACGCTTCGATCGCCGCATGCAGGAGTCGCGCCGTTTCCTCGTCCGCGCAGGCCGCCTCCAGGTCGAAGCCATCGCCGAGGTTCTCCACCAGCGCGACGCCATCGTCGTCGCCGTGGTCGACCAGCGCGATGCGCCTGTGCTGCAGGTGGCGCAACGCGATGGTGTAGGCCACGCGGCCGATCCAGGATTTCAGCGCGCTCTCGCCGCGGTACTGGTGCAGGCACTGGTGCACGCGCAGGAAGGTGTCCTGGCACAGTTCGCGCGCGTCTTCCGGGTTGCGCACCATGCGCTGGATGATGTGCCAGCACAGCCCCTGGTGCTCGCGCACTAGGCGTTCGAACGCGCCCGGCCGGTTGGCCAGCACGGCGTCGACCAGTTCGCGGTCGGGGTTGCTGCGGATGTCATCCATGGGGCACGAGATACGCGTCGCCTGCCAACGGTTGCAAGTGCCGGGCTGCAACCGTCGGGTGGCGGCACGTATCCAAGGTCTCGAACGCCGACCATTCCGTCGCCGACCCGAGGAAAGCCGCCATGAATTTCGAAGCCCTGATCCCGATCACCATGTTCATCTGCATTGCCTACGCCATCAAGGTGGTGGTGGATGCCCGGGTGCGCCGCCAGATGGTCAATGCCGGCGGCTCGGAAGAGCTGGTCAACTCCGTGTTGCGCGACGAGGAACTGCGCCGCCGCTACTCCTCGCTGCGCTGGGGCATCGTGCTGGTCGCGCTGGCGCTCGGCTTCGGCTTGATCCAGTGGTTCGGCTGGCAGGAAGTCACCCCCGGCATGGTCGCCGTGCTGGCCGGTGCGACGGGGCTGGGCAACCTGGCGTTTTTCGCGATCTCGCGCAAGCTGGGCTGAAACTGGTTCAATGGCGGGCATCGCCGCACCGGCGGCATGCCCACCCGAAGAGCCGGAAGCGTGAACGAGCAAATGTTGTTCAATCTGGTGGATCTGGCCGGCACGTTCGCGTTCGCGATCAGCGGCGCGACCGCGGCCAGGCGTGGCAACCTCGATCTGTTCGGCATCCTGGCAATCGCCTTCATCACCGCGTGCGGCGGCGGCATCGCGCGCGACCTGTGCATCGGCGCGATCCCGCCGGCCGGCCTGTCGGACTGGCGCTACCTGTTCACCGCCGTGGTCGCCGCGCTGCTGACCATCGTGGCCTATCCGTGGGTGGAGCGGCTGACCTATCCGGTGCGGCTGTTCGATGCGATGGGCCTGGGCCTGTTCGCGGTGTATGGCACGCACAAGGCGCTGCTGTACGGCAACAACGCCGAGGTCGCCATCCTGCTCGGCATTGTCACCGCGGTCGGCGGCGGCATGGCGCGCGACGTGCTGCTGGCGCGGGTGTCGATCGTGCTGGAACGGGAGATCTACGCCTCGGCAGCGCTGATCGGTGCTGCACTGACGGTGCTTGGCGAACATCTCCGCTGGCCGGCCGTGTGGGCGACCTGGCTGCCGATCCTGGTGTGCTTCGGCCTGCGCTTCCTGTCGCTGCGCCTGCACTGGAACCTGCCCCGGTTCGGGCGCAGCAAACCGCGCTGACGCGGCGACCTCCCGCCTGTGCGCGGCACACGCTGCCATGGGTCATCTTTGCCCGATCGGCAACGCATGCTAGTTTTCCGGATTCGGGCGGGGAGCCCGTCATTCCAGGGAACTGCTACATGACTGCAGCCAGCGTGCGCATCGAGTCCGTCACCAAGCGTTTTTCCGGACACACCGCAGTGAACCGCCTGTCCATGGAAATCCCGTCCGGCGGCATCTTCGGGCTGCTTGGCCCCAACGGCGCGGGCAAGTCCACCACGATCCGCCTGATCATGGGCATCCTGGAGCCGGACGAAGGCAGGATCGTGCTGTTCGACTCGCCGCACAACAGCCGCGCGTTGTCGCAGCGCATCGGCTATCTGCCGGAGGAGCGCGGTCTGTACAAGAAGATGAAGGTGCTCGACCACCTGATCTTCCTCGGCGAGACCAAGGGCATCGGCCGCGCCGATGCGCGCAAGCGGGCGCAAGCCTGGCTGGAGCGCCTCGGTGTCAGCGACTGGGCACAGAAGAAGGTCGAGGATCTTTCCAAGGGCATGCAGCAGAAGGTGCAGTTCGCCGGCGCGCTGCTGCACGAGCCCGAGCTGGTGATCCTCGACGAACCGTTCTCCGGCCTCGATCCGGTCAACGCGCAGGTGATGAAGGACATCGTGGTGGCGATCGCCGCCGAAGGCCGCACCGTGCTGTTCTCCACCCACGTGATGGAGCAGGCCGAGCGCATGTGCGACCGCATCGCGATCATCGCGCGCGGCGAGATGGTGGTGAACGGCACGGTGGCGCAGGTCAAGGAGGATTTCGGCGGGCGCCACGTGGCGCTGGGCTTCACCCACGACAAGGCGCGCGCCGCGAACATCCTGGCCGACCGCGCGTTGATCGCCCGCGTCGACGACTACGGCGCGTCCGCCGAACTGCAGATGGCCGATGGCGCCGACCCCGAACAACTGCTCGCGGCACTGGTGCGCGAAGGCGTCGGCCTGCGCCGGTTCGAGGTGGTCGAGCCGTCGCTGCATGCCATTTTCATCGCCAAGGTCGGCGCCGACGCCGCCACCGCCCCCGCCGGAGTCGCCGCATGAAGAAGATCCTTGCCGTTGTCCGCCGCGAGTTCGTCGAGCGCGTGCGCACCAAGGCGTTCGTGATTTCCACCGTGCTGCTGCCGGTGTTCATGGTGGCGATGGTGTTGTTGCCCGTGCTGATGATGAGCGGCGGCGACCGCACCAGCCGCGTGGCGCTGGTGGATGCCTCCACCACGAATCTCGGCCAGCGCGTCAGCCAGGCGCTCGAGTCCGAAAAAATCGGCAAGGGCGCCGACGCCAAGTCACGCTACACCGTGCAGGTGTTTCCCGCCACCGGCGACGACCTTGCCAGGGTGCGCGACGGGCTGATCGCCGAGACCGGCTTTTCCAGCAGCAAGAAGAAGGATGGCTGGAACGGCGTGATGGTGCTCACTGACGAAACCCTGGCTACCGGCAAGCTCGCCTACTACGGCGGCAACGTGGGCTCGCTGGAAGCCATGAGCAAGTTGCAGCGCGTGGTGTCGAGTGCGCTGACCGGCGTGCGCCTGGCCAAGTCCGGCGTGGACACGGCCCTGCTCAAGGAGGCGATGAAGCCGGCCGACATGGACACCACCAAGGTCACCGACGGCAAGCAGACCGGCCAGAGCGGCACCGAGTCGTACCTGATCGCGTACTTCATGGGCTTCATCCTGTACATCGCGATCCTGATCTACGGCCAGCAGACGATGACCTCGGTGATCGAGGAAAAGACCTCGCGCATCATGGAGGTGCTGACCTCGTCGCTGACCCCGTTCCAGATGCTGCTGGGCAAGGTATTCGGCGTAGGCCTGGCGGGCCTGGCGCAGATGGCGATCTGGGGCGGCACGGTGCTGGTGCTCAGCAGTCAGCGCCTGCCGCTGGCCGGTATGTTCGGGATGAGCGCGGACGCGGCGCAGAGCTTTCCGATTCCGAGCATGCCGCCGGGGCTGCTGGTGGTGTTCCTGCTGTATTTCGCGCTGGGCTTCATGCTCTACGGCGCGCTGTACGCGGCGATCGGCGCGATGTGCAACACGATCCAGGAGACCCAGCAGTATGCGATCTTCGTGACCGTGTTCATCATCGTGGGTTTCTTCGCGGTGTTCGCGCTGATCAAGGACCCGACTGGCCCGCTCGGCGTGACGATGTCCTACGTCCCGTTCTTCGCGCCGTTCACGATGCCCGTGCGCTGGTCGCTGACCTCGGTGCCGCCCATGGAACTGGTGTTGTCGTTGACGCTGATGGTGCTCGCCCTGCTGGCCTGCGTATGGCTGGCCGCGCGGATCTACCGCACCGGCATCCTGATGTACGGCAAGAAGCCGTCGTGGGGCGAACTGTGGCGCTGGATCAGGGCGTGAGCGTCATCTACAAGCGGTAGGCGACGGTCTTCATCAGCATCGAGCTCAGGTGCATCAACTGCGGCAGCGGAAACAGCAGTTCGATGCCGCCGCGTTGCTGCGCGGCCTCGGCGTGGCGGATTTCGTCGGCCTGCATGGTGGCCAGCACCGCGCGCGAGCGCGCATCCTGCGGCGGCAGCTTTTCCAGGTGTTCGGCCAGGTGGGTTTCCACCTGGCGTTCGGTTTCCACCACGAAACCGAGGCTGAGCGGGTCGCCGGCCAGTGCGGCGGCGGCACCGATGGCATAGCTGCCGGCGTACCACAGGGGATTGAGCAGGCTGGGGCGGCTGTGCAGTTGCTGCAGGCGTTCGGCGCACCAGGCCAAGTGGTCGGTCTCCTCGCTCGCGGCGTGCAGCAGGTGTTCGCGGTTGTCGGCGTCGCGGGCCAGCGCTGCCTGGCCGACGTAGAGCGCCTGGGCGCAGACCTCACCGGTGTGGTTGACGCGCATCAGGCCGGCGGCGTGGCGGCGCTCGGTCTCGTCCAGGTCCGCCTCGGCAATGCCGGCGGCGGGCGAGGGGCGCATGGCGGGCGGCGTGCCGGCAATCGCTTCCAGGGCGCGTTCGCCGGCCATCAGCAGGCGATCTAGGCGGTTCAGGTGACGGATGCTCATGGTCTTCCAGGCGGCGGGCAGGGGCGGGACTTCTCAAGCCCGCCGGCGTTCATGCTATCATTGCCGACTCACAGCTCGCCGGCCGGTGGGCTTGCGCCCTGGATGACAGCTCCGCTATCATCTTGCGCCTTTGTTCCACCGAAGCATGCTTCCCATCATGGGTACCGCCTCCCGGCGGTCGACAGGTATTTGAAATGAAAACGTTCAGCGCCAATGCCGACAACGTCAAGCGCGACTGGTTCGTGGTCGATGCCACGGACAAGACGCTCGGTCGCCTGTCGACCGAGATCGCCCGTCGTCTGCGCGGCAAGCACAAGCCGGAGTACACCCCGCATTGCGACACCGGCGATTATATCGTCGTGGTCAATGCCCAGAAGGTGCATGTCACCGGCGCCAAGCTGGACGACAAGATGTATCACCGCTTCACCGGCTACGTCGGCAACCTGAAGACCATGAGCCTGAAGGACCTGCTGGCCACCCACCCGGAGCGCGTGATCGAGATCGCCGTCAAGGGCATGCTGCCGAAGAACCCGCTGGGCCGCGAGATGTACCGCAAGCTCAAGGTGTACGGCGGCGCCGAACATCCGCATACCGCACAGCAGCCGCAGGCGCTGGAGATCTAAGGAAATGAGCATGACGACCCAGCAGAATTACGGCACTGGCCGCCGCAAGACCTCCGCCGCCCGCGTGTTCCTGCGCAAGGGCAGCGGTGCCATCGAAGTCAACGGCAAGTCGCTCGAGCAGTTCTTCGGTCGCGAGACCTCCTGCATGATCGTGCGCCAGCCGCTGGAACTGACCGAGAGCACCGGCAAGTTCGACATCAAGGTGACGGTCGCCGGTGGCGGCATCACCGGCCAGGCCGGCGCGATCCGCCTGGGCATCGCCCGCGCGCTGGTCGAGTACGACGAAAGCCTGAAGTCGCCGCTGCGCAAGGCCGGTTTCGTGACCCGCGACGCCCGCGAGGTCGAGCGCAAGAAGATCGGCCTGCACAAGGCCCGTCGTGCGACCCAGTTCTCCAAGCGCTAAACTGAAGCTCTACAGCCCCGTCGCCAAGCGGTAAGGCACCTGACTCTGACTCAGGCATTCGGTGGTTCGAATCCATCCGGGGCTGCCAAATCCGATCGAAAGCCCGCCTCCCGGCGGGCTTTTTCGTTGGGGCGACGGGCGGGGCGGCGGCCCGCAAATTCGCAGAAAGTTACGTGATCCGGCGCGGTTTTACCCTTTTTTTCTGCATTGCAGCAGCGTAAAATTTCCGCTTTCCACGTGATGAAACCTCGATGACGCCAGCCACTGACGACCCTGTCGGGCATGCCGACGTGCGTACGGTCGGCAGCACCGACGCGCTGCCGATTGCACCCGCCCTGGGACTGTCGCTGGATGCGGCGCGGATGCCGCGCAAGTCCACCCTCGTCACCCATCGCATCCTGCTGATCAGCGTGCTGGCGGTGATCCTGGGCGTGGCCTCAGCCTACGTGGCGCAGCTGCTGATGCTGCTGATCAACCTCATCACCGATCTGTGCTACTACGGCCGCATCTCGGACGTGATCGGACCGGACGCGAAGCCGGGCTCGTTCGTGCTGTCGCCGGCCGGCACCGCCATCGGCGCCTGGGTGATCCTGATGCCGGCCATCGGCGGGCTGGCCGCCGGCATCATGGCGCGCTGGGGTTCGCGCGCGATCCAGGGCCACGGCATCCCCGAGGCGATGGAACAGATCCTCACCAACGAATCGAATATCCCCGCGCGGATGACCTGGCTCAAGCCGGTGTCCTCCGCCTTCGCCATCGGCACCGGCGGCCCGTTCGGTGCCGAGGGCCCGATCATCTCCACCGGTGGGGCGCTGGGTTCGCTGATCGGCCAGCTGCTGCGGGTGACCGCCAACGAACGCAAGGTGCTGCTGGCGGCCGGCGCGGCGGCGGGCATGGCGGCGGTGTTCGGCGCACCGGTGGCCTCGCTGGTGCTGGCGGTGGAACTGCTGCTGTTCGAACTGCGCCCGCGTTCGCTGATCCCGGTGGCGCTGGCCACGGTGACCGCGGTGGGCGTGCGCTACGCCAGCTACGGCGCGGCGCCGGTGTTCCCGATGCCCGACGTGCCCGAGCCCGCCAGCCTGGCGCTGGCAGGTTTCGTGCTGATCGGCGGCCTGGTCGGCTACGCCTCGATCTGGGTGACCCGCGCGGTGTACGGCGTGGAGGACCTGTTCGAGAAACTGCCGATCCACTGGATGTGGTGGCCGCTGATCGGCGCACTGGTGGCCGGCCTGGTGGGCTGGATCGACCCGCGCACGCTGGGCGTTGGCTACGACAACATTGACGCGCTGGTGCAGGGGCATTTCGGCCTCGCCGTGCTGCTCAGCTTCGGCGCGCTGAAGTTTGTCTCCTGGGTGATCTCGCTGGGCAGTGGTACCTCCGGCGGCACCCTGGCGCCGCTGTTCATGATCGGCGGCTCGCTGGGTGCAGCACTGGCCATTGGCTTCAACTACGCGGTGCCGGCGTTCCACATCGACCTGCGCATTGCGGCGCTGGTGGGCATGGCGGCGATCTTCGCCGGCTCATCCCGCGCGCTGCTCACCGCCGTGGTGTTCGCCTTCGAGACCACGCGCCAGCCGGCGGCGCTGCTGCCGCTGCTGGGCGGCTGCACCGCGGCCTATCTGATCTCGGCGCTGATCATGCGCAACACCATCATGACCGAGAAGATCGCCCGCCGCGGCGTGCGCGTGCCCTCGGAATACGCCGCCGATTACCTGGAGCAGGTCAGCGTGGGCACGGCCTGTTCGCGCGACGTGGCCACGCTCAAGACCACCCAGGCGCTGGCCGAGGTGCGTCGCTGGCTGAACGACGAGGCGCCGCACTCGCATCACCAGGGCTTCCCCGTGGTGGACGAGCGCGGCCGCGTGCAGGGCGTGCTGACCCGGCGCAGCCTGCTCGACCCGCAGTGGCATTACACGCTGACCCTGGGCGAGCTGATCACGCGCCCACCGATCGCGGTGAACGAGAACCACTCGTTGCGCGAAGCGGCCGACCACATGGTGGCCGAGAGCGTCGGCCGCGTGGTGGTGGTGAGCAAGGACGACCCGCACAAGCTGGTCGGCATCCTCACTCGTGGCGACATCCTCGCCGCGCACGGCAAGCGCCTGCGTGAGGCACGCCATGCCGGGCGCCACATCAAGCTCGGCAAGTCGCACAAGGCAAGCCCCGCAGCGTAGGGAGGGCGCTGCCCGCCGGGCTTTGCGTCGAGAGCGGCGGGCGGTTGCCGCCCTACGCAATTCGTGCGTTCTCCGTTGACGCTGCGATTTACATCTCGCGATCGCCTACCAGCACCACATCGGCCGGCCGGCGCGCGAACAGGCCGACGGTGACGATGCCGGGCAACTGGTTCAGCTTTTCCTCCAGACCCACCGGGTCGGTGATCTGCCAGCCATGTACGTCGATGATCCAGTTGCCGTTGTCGGTGACCACCCCATCGCGCCATACCGGGTTGCCGCTCAGCTTGACGATCTCGCGGCCGATCAGGCTGCGTGCCATCGGGATCACCTCGATCGGCACCGGGAACCGGCCGAGCAGCTCCACCCGCTTGCTGGAGTCGATGATGCAGACGAACTTTTCGCTCGCCGCCGCCACGATCTTCTCGCGGGTCAGCGCGGCGCCGCCGCCCTTGATCAGCCGCTTGTACGGGTCGCACTCGTCGGCGCCGTCGACGTAGAGCGTCAACGGGCCGGTAGCATTGAGGTCGAGTACCGGAATGCCGAGCTTCTTCAGCTGCGCGGTGGACTGCTCCGAGCTGGACACCGCGCCTTGGATGCGATCCCTCAGGTCGGCCAGCGCGTCGATGAAAAACGCCACGGTGGAACCGGTGCCGACGCCGACGATGGCGCCATCCTCGACGTAGCGGATCGCGGCCTCGCCGGCCAGTTTCTTCTCGTTCGCGTTGCTCATGGGGATGCTGTCCGCAAGGAAAGGCGCATTATGGCGGCCGGCTGCGTTCGCGGCGAGCTTGCGGACAGCTCGAACCTGCGCGAGCGCTATTCGAGAGCGAGAATGTGCTTCCAGTGCGCCGCCTCCACCGGCATCACCGACAGCCGGTTGCCCTTGCGCAGCAGGGCCATGCCCTCCAGCGCGGGATCGCCCTTGAGCTCGTCCAGGCTGATCGTGCGCTTGAGCTTCTTCACGAACTTCACGTCGACCAGCATCCAGCGCGGGTTGTCGCGCGAGCTGCCGGCGTCGAAGTACTTGCTCTTGGGATCGAACTGGCTGGGGTCGGGATAGGCGTCGGTGGCCACTTCGGCGATGCCGACGATGCCGGGCACGGTGCAGTTGGAGTGGTAGAAGAACACCTGGTCGCCGGGGCGCATGCCGTCGCGCATGAAGTTGCGCGCCTGATAGTTGCGCACGCCGTCCCAGGGTTCGCGCTTCTTGCGCTTGAGATCGTCGATCGAAAAGGCGTCCGGTTCGGACTTCATCAGCCAGTGGTTCATGCGGCGTGTTCCGGCGTGTCAGGATGGTCTGGACCGGTGCGGTTGCAGTCGATCAGTTCGCGTTCGGTGGCGACGAAATCCAGCGGCACGTCCCAGGCCTGCTCGTCGATTTCGGGCAACTCCTGGAATGCATAGGCGATGCCGACCAGCAGCGGTTCGGTGGGGCGCACCTGTTCATTGAGGAAGGCGAAGCCGCGGTCGTAGTAGCCGCCGCCGTGGCCGAGCCGGTTGCCTCGGCGATCGAAGCCGAGCAGCGGTACCAGCACCAGATCCAGCTGGAACGGTTCGAACAGTTCGTTCCGCTGCGCCGGTTCGGGAATGCCGTAGCGGTTGGCTTCCACGGCGTCGCCAGGCTTCCAAGCGGCGAAGCGCAGTTGCCGGTTCGGGCCGGCCACCGGCAGCAGGAATTGCTGGCCGCGTGTGGCCAGCGGCGGGATGACCAGGTTCAGTGGCAGCTCCCCGTGGCTGGCCCAGTAACCGGCCACGCGCTGGTCAGTGAAGTACTCGGGCAGTTGTTCCAGGCTGCGGCGCAGTCCCTGCGCGGCGTTGATGCGTTCGGTGGGGAGCAGTGCGCGGCGCTGTGCGGCCAGGCGTTGGCGAAGCTCGCGGCGTTGGGCGGGGGCGTCCACGTGTCGCTCGGCTCCGTCATGGGTGCGCCCTGTTCGTCATCCGGGCAATCCGGGTGACGAACAGGGCGGGAATCAAGTGGCGTAAACCGCAATGCCGCTGCCCACCAAACGACCTTGATCCACGATGGATCAGGTGGGAGGGCAACATGGCCTCGAGGCTTTCCGCACGCGGCGGACATGCACAACAGCCGATGTAGAGCCGACCCGGGGCCGTATTTAGGAACAAGGCAAATGTAAGAGTGTGCTGGCGAACACCGCAGAAAACGCCGAGGTCAATTCTAGGCGCTTGCCGGGAAATGTCCACCGTCTGGCGCGACGTCGCGCGCGGCGTTCAGGACTTGGCCGGGTCGGTTTCCAGTGCCGCGCTGAGCTTGCTGCGCAGGCTGGCCAGTCCGTCGCTGAGGCGCTGGTTCTGCCCCTCGTGCTGCTTGCGCAGGATGATGAACTCGTGCGCCACGCTGATCGCCGCGAGCACTGCCAGGCGTTCGAAACCCGGCGCCTTGGCGTGGGCGCGCAGCTCGCGCATCTTGCGGTCGAGGTAGCCGGCCGCTTCCAGCAGGCCTTCGCGTTCTTCCGGTGCGCAGGCGATCAGGAATTCACGATCGATGAGTCGCAGGGCGACCGGTTCAGTGCTGGACATGGGTTCGGTCAACCGTTGCTCTCGAGCGATTTCAGCCGCTGGATCATCGCCTCGACGCGGCTGCGTGCCTGCTCGTTGCGTGCCAGCAGGCCGGCGCGTTCGCCGGAGAGTTGCTCCTGGCTCTGGCGCAGGCTGCGGTTCTCCTCGCTGAGCCGGCGCACGGTATCGAGCAGACGATCCATCTGCTGGCCCAGGGCGGCCAACTCTTGCTGGACAGGGTCAACATGGTCTGGCGTGCTCATGCCCGAAACTATAGCAGGACGCCGGCGGATTTCCGCCTCGTGGCGCACGCTGCCGGCAGCGTGCGGCGGCTGCATTAAACTGGGCTCACTGATCGCAGGACAAGCGCCGTGACCGATACCGACGAGATGGACCACGATGAGCTGCAGGCACTGGTCGTGCGGCTGCGCCTGGGCACCAGCGCCAGCGAATTGCATGGCTCGCTGACCGGCTACCTGGCCGGCGGCGGCGCGGTGGGCGGCGATGCGCTGCTCGGCGTGCTGGAGCTGGAGGGCGAGGCGACCGAACCCACCGTGACGGATCGTGCCGAACTTGACGCGCTGGCGCGGCAGAGCCAGGCGGCGCTTGCCGACGCCGAGCTGGGCTTCGAGCCGCTGCTGCCGGCGGACGACCGTCCGCTGCACGAGCGCGCCGACGCCGTCGTGGAATGGTGCCGCGGCTTTCTCGGCGGCTTCGGCCTGGCCGGCGCCGCCGTGCAGGCATCGCTGTCGGGTGAGGCGCAGGAGGTGCTGCGCGACCTCGGCACGATTGCAGGCTCCTCGTTCGATTTCGGCAACGAGAGCGAGGACGAGGACGCGCTGATCGAGGTGCACGAGTTCGTGCGCATGGCGGCGATGCTGCTGTTCGCCGAGTGCGGCGCGCGCGACGGTGGCGGGAACACCCTGCATTGAGTACGCCGGCGATCAACCCGGCGGGGTTGGCGATCGCGCCCGAGGAGTTTGCCCGCCGGCGTCGCCAACTGATGAAGATGGCCGGCCCCGACGCGGTGCTGCTGGTGGCCGCCGCGCCCGAGCGCATGCGCAACGCCGATGCGGCCTGGCCGTACCGGCAGAATTCGGATTTTCACTACCTCGCCGGCTTCCCCGAGCCCGATGCGGTGCTGGCGCTGCTGCCCGGACGGGCGCATGGCGAGGCGGTACTGTTCTGCCGCGAGCGCGACGCCGAGCACGAACGCTGGCACGGCCCCAGCGTCGGCACCGAACAGGCGGTGGCCGCCTGGGGCATGGACGACGCGTTCCCGATCGACGACATCGACGACATCCTGCCCGGCATGATCGAGGGCCGCGCGCGGGTGTACTGCCACTTCGGCCATGAGCCCGCGTTCGATGCGCAGCTGCTGGGCTGGATGCGCCGCCTGCGCCAGCTGCGCGGCGGCGGCGTGGTGCCGAAGGAGTTCGTCGCGCTGGGCCACCTGCTGCACGACCTGCGCCTGTTCAAGTCGCGCGCCGAACTGAAGCTGATGCGCGCCTCGGCGGCGATTGCGGTGGAGGCGCAACTGGCCGCGCTGCGGCTGGCGCGGCCGGGCCGACACGAGTACGAAGTGGAAGCCGAACTGCTGGGCACGATCCGCCGCCACGGCGCGGTACCCGCCTTCGCTCCTACCGTGGCCGGCGGCGCCAACGCCTGCGTGATGCACTACCAGGGCAACCGCGCGCCGCTGCGCGACGGCGAGCTGCTGCTGATCGACGCCGGTGCGGAGCTTGATTGCTACGCTTCGGACATCAGCCGCACGTTTCCGCCCAACGGCCGCTACAGTCGCGAACAGCGCGCGTTGTACGAGGTGGTGCTGGCCGCGCAGCTGGCGGCAATCGACCAGGTGCGGCCCGGCCTGCCGTTCGATGCCTCGCACGGTGCGGCGGTGCGGGTGCTGAGCGAAGGCCTGTGTGCGTTGGGCCTGCTCGACGGCGATGCCGACGCGGCGGTCGCCAGCGGCAGCTACCGGCGTTTCTTCGCCGCCAAGACCGGCCACTGGCTCGGCCTGGACGTGCACGACGTGGGCGACTACCGCATCGACGGCGAATCGCGCCTGCTCGAACCGGGCATGGTGCTGACGGTGGAGCCGGGCCTGTACGTGCCGCCGGACGACCGCTCGGTGGCCGAGCGCTGGCGCGGCATCGGCATCCGCATCGAGGACGACGTGGCGGTGACCCGCGAGGGCCACGAAGTGCTGACGGCGGCGATGCCGAAGGACCCGCTCGAGATCGAGGCCTTGCTCGCAGGGCGTTGATCCCGCGCGGCGAAATGCCACGCGGCGCGGCGCCGCGTACGACGAGACGTGCACGTTTGCGGGCCTATAGTCGAACGATCCCAGCCGCAGGCGATGACGATGACGGCCGAGTTCCTGTCGCGGATCCAGTTCGGTTTCGTGATGTCGTTCCACATCCTGTTTCCCGCGTTCACCATCGGCCTGGCGAGCTGGCTGGTGTTCCTGGAGGCGCTGTGGCTGCGTCGGCGCAGCGAGATGCTGCGCGACCTCTACTTCTTCTGGCTCAAGGTGTTTGCCGGTTCGTTCGGCCTGGGCGTGGTCTCGGGCATCGTGATGAGTTTCCAGTTCGGCACCAACTGGGCCGGCCTCTCCACCGTGGCCGGCAACGTGCTCGGGCCGCTGCTCAACTACGAGGTGATGACGGCGTTCTTCCTGGAAGCCACCTTCCTCGGCGTGATGCTGTTCGGCTGGAATCGCGTGGGCCACCGCACGCATTTCTTCGCCACCTGCATGGTCGCGCTGGGCACGCTGATCTCCAGCTTCTGGATCCTGGCGGCGAACAGCTGGATGCAGACGCCGCAGGGCTACGCGGTCGTCGACGGAGTGATCCATGCCACCGACTGGTGGGCGGCGATCTTCAATCCGTCGTTCCCGACCCGGCTGGTGCACATGGTGCTGGCGTGCTTCCTGAGCACGGCGCTGGTGATCGGCGGCGTGGCGGCGTGGTATCTGTTGCGCGGCATCTGGCAGGACAAGGCGCGGCTGATGCTGCGCTGCGCGCTGGGCCTGGTGGCGGTGGCGGCCCCGCTGCAGATCGTCGTGGGCGATCTCTCCGGCCTGGTGGTGCGCGCATACCAGCCGGCCAAACTGGCGGCGATCGAGGCGCGCTGGACTACCGCCAGCAGCGTGCCGCTGACCCTGTTCGCGTGGCCGGACGAGCAGGCCGAACGCAACGACTACGCGCTGGACGTGCCGCATCTGGGCAGCCTGATCCTCACCCACAGCTGGGACGGCGAAGTGCAGGGCCTGAAGGACTTCCCCGTGGCCGATCGCCCGCCGGTGGCCGCGCCGTTCTTCAGCTTCCGCATCATGGTCGGCCTCGGCGTGCTGATGCTGGTGCTGGCGCTGGCGGGCGTGCTGCTGTGGTGGCGCCGGCGATTGTTCGAGCACCGCTGGTACCTGCGCTGCTGGATCGCGATGATGCCGGCCGGCTTCATCGCCCTGCTCACCGGCTGGTACACCGCCGAGATCGGCCGCCAGCCGTGGGTGGTCTACGGCGTGATGCGCACGGCCGATGCCGCGAGCACGCTGGCCGTCTCCAGCGTGATGACGTCGCTGATCGTGTATTTCGTCACCTACATGATCCTGTTCGGCTTCGGCAGCTGGTACCTGTTCAAGGTGCTGCGCAGCGGCCCAGAGGCGGCGCCGCCGCGATTCGGTTTCGAGGCCACCGCCGCGCGGCCGCTGGCCGTGGCCGACGATCGCCGGGAGGAGTGAACATGGAACTCTCCACGACCCTGCCGGTGGTTTGGTTCCTGATCATCGGTTTCGCGATCATGATGTACGTGGTGCTGGACGGCTTCGTGCTGGGCATCGGCATCCTCACTCCGTTCGCCGACGACGAGGCGCAGCAGGAGCTGATGATGAACACCGCCGCGCCGATCTGGGATGGCAACGAGACCTGGCTGGTGATGGGCGGCGCCGGATTGATGGCGGCGTTTCCGCGCGCCTATGCGCTGATCCTGTCGAGTCTGTACCTGCCGGTGCTGGCCATGCTGATCGCGCTGATCTTCCGCGGCGTGGCGTTCGAGTTCCGCTTCCGCGCTCACCGCTCGCGACGCATCTGGGGCGTGGGGTTCCATGCGGGCTCGGTGGTTGCCGCGTTCGCCCAGGGGCTGATGCTGGGCGCGATCGTGGAAGGCATGCCCGCCGAGGGTGGCAAGTACCTGCATGGTGCCTTCGCCTGGTTCAGTCCGTTCGCGGTGATGACCGGCATGGCGCTGGTCTTCGGCTACGGTCTGCTCGGCGCCACCTGGCTGGTGCTCAAGACCGAAGGTCGGCCGCAGCGCATCGCGCGCGACCTGACCCGCCCGCTGATGCTGGCGGTGATCGCCTTCATGATCATGGTGAGCGCGTGGCTGCCGTTCCTGGATTCGCGGTTGATGGACCGCTGGTTCGCGTGGCCGAACTTTCTCTACCTGTCGCCGCTGCCGGTCCTCACCGTGGTGGTCGCCGCGTGGTTGTGGCGCGCGGTGCTGGCCGATCGGGAGGTGGCGCCGTTCGTGCTCGCGCTGAGCTTCTTCGCGCTGGGTTTCCTCGGCCTGGTGGCCGGCATGTGGCCGAACATCGTGCCGCCCGACATGAGTCTCTGGGACGCTGCCTCGCCGCCGTCCAGCCAGGGCTTCGTGCTGGTCGGCGCGGCGATCATGATCCCGGTGGTGCTGTTCTACACCGCGTACTCCTACCGCGTGTTCCGCGGCAAGGTGCGCGCGGGGGAGGGGTATCACTGATTGGAGCGGGGAATAGGGAATGGGGAATAGAGAATAGGAAGATCCAAAGCGTCGCTTGCACGGCTGGGCGACGCTTTTGCCATTCCCTATTCCCCATTCCCTATTCCCGCCCTCCAGGCATCACGGGTGAGGTTTTCCGGCTCGCCGTCGGTGCACACCACGTCGTCTTCGATGCGGATGCCGCCGTACTGCTTGAACGCCTCGACCTTGTTCCAGTCGATGTCCTTCGCTACCGGCTTGTCGCGCAACTCGGCCAGCAGCATCTCGATGAAATACAGGCCGGGCTCGATCGTCACCACCATGCCCGGTTCCAGCGTGCGGGTCATGCGCAGGTACGGATGGCCGTCCGGGCGCTGCACGGTGTCGCCGCGGTCGTTCTTGGCGAAGCCGCCCACGTCGTGCACCTGCAGGCCGATCGAATGACCCAGGCCGTGCGGGAAGAAGGCGCGGGTGACGCCGCTTTCGAGCGCCGATTCGGCCTCCATGCGGATGAAACCGTGGTCCTTCAGCAACGCGGCCAGCTGCCGGTGCGCATGCAGATGCAGCTCGGCATAGGGGCGACCGCTGCGCACCATCGCGGCCTGGCTTTGCTGGTTCGCGTCCATCGCGTCGATCAGCGCCTGGAACTCGCCCGCGTCGGCGGCCGCGTGAGTGCGCGTGATGTCGCTGGCATAACCCGACGCGCTGGCGCCGGCGTCGATCAGCAGCGAGCGTGCGCGTGCCGGCGGTTGCCGGGTGAAATCCATGTAGTGCAGCACGGCGCCGTGCTCGTTCAGCGCCACGATGCTGGAGTAGGGCAGTTCGGCGTCGATCTGGCCAGCTGCCGCCAGGTAGGCCTGATGGATGCCCAGCTCGCTGGCGCCGGCACGGAATGCCTGCTCGGCGGCGCGGTGCGCGCGCGTGCCGATGCGGCTGGCCGCGCGCATCAGTTCCAGCTCGTACGGCGTCTTGTACGCGCGGTGGTAGTGCAGGTAATCCAGTACCGCGGGAGGGTTGTTGAACGTGATGCCGGCGACGGCGGCGTTCGCTTCGCCGATGCTGGCACAGCGACCTTGCGGCAATTCGGCCACGGCGTCCTCGGCCGTGCGCACCACGACGATGTCGAAGCCGTCCACCCAGTAGCCGGCTGGCGCGTCCGGCACCACGTGCCAGTAGTCGCGCGGCTGCAGGAAGATCAACTTCGGCTTGCGGCCCGGCGTGTACGCGATCCAGCTGCCGGGCGCGTTGGTCAACGGCAGCCAATGCTTGAACGGCGGGCTGACCGCGTACGGGTAGTGGTTGTCGTCGAGAAACTTGACGCCGGGCATGCCGGCGGCAATCAGCAGATGGTCGAAGCCGCCGCGTGCGAGTGCCTGCTCGGCGTGGTGTTGCACCGAGGCCAGGTGCGCGGGATAAAGCGGGGCGAGTCGATCATGCATGGAGAACTCCCGGCAGACGCACGGGAGAGGCCCGGCGAATCAGCAAAGACGTATCGCCATGATGACGCTCGCGGCGCGGCAGTTCCAGTGCGCGGGCGCGCACCAGTGCGACTCAAGCCTGCGCCAACCAGTTTTCCAGGCGCGCGGCGTCGATGTCGGTGATCGCGATGATGCGGTAGCCGGCCCAGATCTGGCCGGAGCTGGCAGCGTGCTCGTGCCATTGCTCCTGGATGCCCACCTCGATCGGCTGCGACTGCACCAGCGCGCGGCCGGTGGCGGGCAGGTCGATGCGTACCTGGTACAGCGCCTCGCTGCGCGGTGCGTGCGAGGTAATCAGCAGCAGGCCGGTGCTGGACAGGTTGCCGAGATGGCCGATCGGCTCGCCGCGGATCACGTCGGTGACGATCGCGTTGCCGGGCGCCCGCTTGCGCGGCGCGCGACGCTGGTTGACCGGGGCGTTGGGCGGGTTCATCGGTGTCGGGGCTCCGCGGGTTTGCCGCTGCGTCCGCTGGCGGCAGCCTGGCGCAGGCTGCCGGTGAGGCCGCGCCACGCGCGGTCGAGCAGGCTTTCCGGTTCGGCCGGTACTTCGCAGACGCGGCCGCGGGCGACTTCGTGGGCGAGCTGGGCCATGGTCATCTCCTCGCCGCGCTGGCCGCGGCGGCTGACCAGCAGGCAGCGTCCGGACATGGGCGAATACCACGCCAGCTTGCGTCGCGCGATCTGCCCGCTGGACGGGTCGACGAACTCGAACCAGCTGCCGAACGGCAATTTGCGCAGGTGCTGTTCGATGCGCGCTTCGCGCGGGTCGACGGCTGGTGGTCGGGTCGATGTCGCCGCTTCCGTTGCGGGCCGGGGCGGCGTCGGCTTGACGATCGGGCTGGCGATCGCGGGTTCGTGGCCGGCCTGCTGCTCGCCCAGGCGCTGGTGCTGTTTCAGGCGCAGCGCGAGATCGGTGGCGCTGGGCAGCTCGGTGGCCGGATCGGGCGTGCCGGCGCCGAGCAGGCGTTGCGCCACCTGCACCGACTCCTCCGCGTGCATGCCGATCTGCTGCAGGCCGCTTTCCACTTCCTGCTGCAGCCGCCGCGGATCGGGCACCGGCAGGCGGCCGAGCAACTGGTCGGTGATCGCCAGTTGCGCCTTGAAGGCTTCGCTGTCCTCGCCATGGCGCAGCAGGGTCAGGGCCAGCACGTCGGACCAGGCGCGATCGAGCAGCGCGCGCAGCAGGCCGCGCGGCGGCGACTGCGCAAAGCGTTCGGCCATCAGCTCGCCGGCGCGGTGGCGCGCCTGGTCCAGCCGCTCGCGACCCTGCGCCGCCTCGACGTGGCGCCGCTCGGCGGCCTGCGCCTTGCGCGTCAGCAGGGCCAGGTGGTGTTCGATGTCCGCCAGCAAGGTGGTGTAGAGACCGGCGCTGGGCGGCTCCTGGTTGGCGCGGTTGACCAGTTGCTCCAGCTTGCTGGCCAGCGGCCGGTTGGTTTCGTCGTCGCTGCCGTCGAGCCAGTCGTTGGCGGCGGCGGCGACGGTGTCCAGCAGCTTGCGCGCGGGATGGTCGCGTTGTTCGAAGAAGTCGTGGTCGGCGACCGCCACGCGCAGCACCGGCAGCTGCAGGTCGCCGAGCAGGCCGCGGGCGTTGCTGCCTTGCTGCAACTGCTGGCCCAGTTGTTCGAACAGTTCGGCGACCAGCTCCACCGTGTCGCCCTGTTCGCTGGTGAGCTGGGTGCGCGGCGCGCCGGCGGGCTTGCCCAGGTTGAGCTGGGTGAGCAGCTCTTCGCGCAGCCGCGCGGCACTGCGCAGCTCGCGGCTGGCGTGATCGGTGACCTGAGCCAGATGCTGTTGCAGCGCGCCCAGTGCCGCTTGCAGCTCTTCCTCGGTGGCGGCCGGCCCGGCCGCTTCGCCGCCGCCCGCGCCCTGGCCGGCGCGCCGCTGCGACAGCAGGTCGCGCAGCGATTCCAGCACGTGGATGGAGTCCTCCGGGGCGCCGGCGGTCGCCGGTTTGGCCGCAGCTTCTGCCGGTGCGGCGGCGGTTTCGCTGGCAGCGCCGATCTCGCTCGTGCCCTGGCGTGCGCGCTTGTTGACGTGGCGCGGCGCCGGCACGCTGCGCAGTTGCGGCAGGATGCCGTCGGACTGCCAGCGCAGGTTGATGGTGCCGTAGAGCTGGCTCAGGGCGGGGAGCACGCTCTGGTCGAAGTGTTGCAGCAACAGCAACTGGTGCTTGAGTGGCAGCTCCAGGGCCGCGCTGGCCTGGTGGAATGCCTTGGCCAGCGCATGCGGGCCCAGCGGCAGCGAGGCCCCTTCCAGCGGCGGCGCGCCGATCAGCACCGCCAGGCGATGGCCCAGTTCGTACAGCGCGCGACCATGCCGTGCATCGCCGCGGGCGCCGAGCTGGTCCAGCGCCATCGCCATTTCCTGCACGCCGGGGTCGAGCAGTTCCAGCGTCTGCCACGGACTGGCGGTGACCGCGGTTTCCGCATCGGCGGGCCGGTGCGCGTTGCGGTCGAGCTCATCGAGCGCCTTGCCCAGTTCCTCCATGAAGGCCTGCACCAGCGCGTTCTGCCCCTGCAGCACGCGTTGGCGGCTGGCGAAACATTCGTGCTGTTCGTCGGATCGGTGCGCATGGTCGGCGAGCGCGAAGAGCTGTTTCTCGAATTCGCCGATGCAGCGGCGCACGGGTTCGTGCAGACCTTCCACGCACAAGGTGTAGGCTGTCTCGATCAATTGCTGGGCGCGCGCAGGCCACCGCCCCTGGTTGAACTGGGCGGTGCCGCGCAATGCCGACATGCGTCGCCGGTCTTGTCCGACGTCCATGCAAAACCTGTGATTTCCCCGGGTTGGCCAAGTCTATGCTGCTTGCCGGGGCTATGCCATCGCCCGGAGCGCGTCAGTCGAGGAAGCTGGCGATCACGTCGTTCAGGAAGCGCTGGCCCAGCGCGGTGGTCTGCAGGCGTTGCACGTCGCCGTGCAGCCAGCCGCGGTCGCGGGCGGCCGTCAGCGTCGCGGCGATCGTCTCCGGCGCCAGTCCGGTGCGTGCGGGGAAATCGGCCATCGGCACGCCGCCGATCAGGCGCAGCGCGTTGAGCATGTACTCGAACGGCAGCTCGGCGGCGGCGACCACGCCGTCGCCGCCGATTCGGCCCGCGCCGCCGCGTTCGCCCATGTAGGCGAGCGGGCTGCGCGTTTTCCAGCGCCGATGGACCCGGCCGCTGATCGCGTCGCTGAGCTTGCCGTGGGCGCCGGCGCCAATACCGAGGTAGTCGCCGAACTGCCAGTAGTTGAGGTTGTGCGCGCAGCGCCGGCCCGGCTGCGCGTACGCCGAGATTTCGTACTGGCCGTAGCCGGCCGCGGCCAGGCGCGCCTCGCAGGCTTCCTGCATCGCCCAGGCGTGGTCGTCGTCGGGCAGCGGCGGCGGGTTGGCGGCGAACACCGTGTTCGGCTCCAGCGTGAGCTGGTAGTGCGAAATGTGCGTGGGCGCCAGCGCGATGGCGCGCTCGACGTCGGCCAGCGCGCCGTCGAGATCCTGCTTCGGCAGCGCGTACATCAGATCGAGGTTGATGTTCGCGTAGCCGGCGTCCTGCGCCGATTTCACCGCCGCCTCCGCCTCGGCGGCGGAGTGGATGCGGCCCAGCCGGCGCAGCTTGTCGTCGTCGAAGCTCTGCACGCCGAACGAGATGCGGTTGACGCCCGCCGCGAGATAGCCGTCGAAACGGCCGTGCTCGACCGTGCCGGGGTTGGTCTCCAGGGTGATCTCGGCGTAGTCGGCCAGCGGCAGCCGTTCGCGTACGCCGTCGAGCAGGCGCGCGATCAGTTCCGGCGCGAACAGGCTGGGCGTGCCGCCGCCGAAAAAGATGCTGATGACGGGGCGCCCTTCAAGTGCGGTGGCGAAGTCGGCGCGGTCGGCGTCGAGGTCGGCCAGCAGGTGGTCGATGTAGGCGGCGTAGGGCGGCGGCTCGCTGCGCAGACCGTGCGAGTTGAAGTCGCAGTACGGGCATTTCTTCACGCACCACGGCATGTGCACGTACAGCGACAGCGGCGGGGCGATCAGGCTCATGCGTGGCGCTCGGCCAGCCTCGCGTGCAGCTGCGCCAGCGCCTGGCCGCGGTGGCTGATGCGGTTCTTCAGCGCGGGGTCGAGTTCGGCGGCGCTGCGCGTCTGGCCGTCGGGCAGGAACAGCGGGTCGTAGCCGAAACCCTGCGCGCCGCGCGGTGCGTCGAGCACGCGGCCGTGCCAGCGGCCTTCGGCGATCAGTGGCGCGGGGTCGTCGGCGTGTCGCAGCAGCGCCAGCACGCAGATGAAGAACGCGCTGCGCCGTTCCGCCGGCACGCCATCCAGCTCGCGCAGCAGCTTCGCGTTGTTGGCGGCGCTGTCGCCGTGGTTGCCGGCGTAGCGCGCGGAGTACAGGCCGGGCGCGCCGTGCAGGTGGTCCACGCACAGGCCGGAGTCGTCGGCCAGCGCGGGCAGGCCGCTGGCGCGGGCGGCGTGGCGCGCCTTGAGCACGGCGTTCTCGACGAAGCTGAGGCCGGTTTCCTCGATATCCTCCACGCCGACGCTGGCCTGCGGTACCACCTCGAAGCCGGCGTTGGCGAGCAGGGCATGGAACTCGGCGAGCTTGCCGCGGTTGCCGCTGGCGAGGACGATGCCATGCATGTCAGCGTGCAAGTGCCGCGCGCTGCGCCGCGACCAGTTCGCCGATGCCTTTCTCGGCCAGCGCCAGCATCGTGTCCATTTCCCCGCGGCGGAACGCGTGGCCCTCGGCGGTGCCCTGCACCTCGATGAAGCCGCCGCCGTCGTTCATCACCACGTTCATGTCGGTGTCGCAGTCCGAATCCTCGGCGTAGTCGAGGTCGAGCACCGGCACGCCCTTGTAGATGCCCACCGAGACCGCGGCGACCGCGCCCACGATCGGGTTGCGCTTGAGGTTCTCGCGTTTCATCAGCAGGTTCACCGCATCGACCAGGGCCACGTAGGCGCCGGTGATCGCCGCGGTGCGGGTGCCGCCGTCGGCCTGCAGCACGTCGCAGTCCAGCGTGATCACACGCTCGCCCAGCGCCTGGCGGTTGACGCAGGCGCGCAGGCTGCGGCCGATCAGTCGCTGGATTTCCATGGTGCGCCCGCCCTGGCCGCCGCGCGCCGCTTCGCGCTGGGTGCGCGTGTTGGTGGCGCGCGGCAGCATGCCGTATTCGGCGGTGACCCAGCCCTCGCCCTTGCCGCGCAGCCAGGCTGGCGCGCGATCTTCGATACTGGCGGTGCACAGCACGCGGGTGTCGCCGAAGCTCACCAGCACCGAGCCTTCGGCGTGGCGGGTGTAATGACGTTCGAGGCTGACGGTGCGCAGCTGGTCGCTGGCGCGGCCACTGGGGCGGCTGGGATTCATGACGAGTGGCCGGATTGGGCAAGGGGGACCGGAGAGTTTACCATTGCATCCTTTCCCCATCTGTCCGGAAGGCGCCGATGATCCGCAGCATGACGGCCTACGCCAGCGCCGAAACCACCGGCCCCGCAGGCACGCTCAGCTGCGAGCTGCGCACGGTCAACCATCGCTACCTGGAGTTGAGCCCGCGCTTGCCCGACGACCTGCGTGCGTTCGAATCGCAGCTGCGCGAGCGGGTGGCGGCGAAGTTGTCGCGCGGCAAGCTGGACCTCACCGTGCGTCGCGCGGGCGAGGGGCGCGGCGAGGCGTTGCAGGTGAACGGCGCGCTGCTCGCGCGGCTGTCCGAGCTGAACCTGGACATGGCCGCGCTGTTCCCCGGCCTGCAGGTGCAGTTCACCGAGCTGCTGCGCTTTCCGGGCGTGATGCAGCAGGCCGAGGTCGATCCCGAAGCGCAGCAAACCGCGCTGTTCGACGTGCTCGACCGCGCGCTGGATGCACTCGCCGCCACCCGTGAACGCGAGGGTGAAAAGCTCGGCGCGATCCTGCACGAGCGGCTCGATGCGATCGAGCGCGTGGTCACCGAGGTGCGCGGCTGGATGCCCGAGATCCGCGCCGCGCTGCGCACCCGCCTGGAAACCCGCCTGGCCGACCTGAAGCAACCCGTCGAGCCGGGCCGGCTGGAGCAGGAGCTGGTGTTGCAGATCACCCGCAGCGACGTCGACGAGGAGCTGGACCGTCTGGACACCCACATCGCCGAGACCCGCCGCGTGCTGGGCCTGGCCGAGCCGGTCGGGCGCCGGCTGGATTTCCTGATGCAGGAGTTCAACCGCGAGGCGAATACGCTGGGCTCGAAGTCGGTCGACGCGCGCAGCACCAATGCGGCGGTCGAGCTGAAGGTGCTGATCGAGCAGATGCGCGAACAGGTGCAGAACATCGAATGAACGCCGCGACCGAAGGCACCTTGTTCGTGGTCGCGGCGCCCTCGGGCGCCGGCAAGTCCACCCTGGTCAACGCGCTGCTGGAGCGCGAGCCGGGGATATCGCTGTCGGTGTCGCACACCACGCGGCCGCCGCGGCCCGGCGAGACCTACGGGCGGCATTACTATTTCGTCGAGCGGGCCGAGTTCGAGCGGCAGATCGCCGAAGGCATCTTCCTGGAACATGCCGAGGTGCACGGCAACCTCTACGGCACCTCGCGCACCACCGTGCAGGAGCTGCTGGCGCAGGGTCGCGACGTGCTGCTGGAGATCGACTGGCAGGGCGCCCAGCAGATCCGCGCGAGCAAGTCCGACTGCGTCGGCGTGTTCATCCTGCCGCCGTCGCGGGCGGAACTCGAACGGCGCCTGCGCGGCCGGGGTTCGGACAGCGCCGAGGTGATCGAGCGCCGGCTGCGCAATTCGCGTGGCGAGATCGCCCACGCGCACGAGTTCGACTACATCCTGGTCAACGACGCGTTCGACGAGGCGCTGGACGATCTGCAGGCGATCGTGCGCGCGGTGCGTCTGCGCGGCGCGCTGCAACTGCGCCGGCACGAGGCGCTGATCGCCGAGCTGCTGGATGGCGAGGTCGGTTGAACCGCGGCGCCTGCGCATGGTCTTAGTCCGACGCTTCCGCTACCTTGTCCGCTTCCCCACCGCTGTTGCCGCCCATGAACGAAACCGCTCGCGCCACGCCTGACGACGCCACCCTGGTGCGCATCCGCGGGCTGACCACGGTGCTCAACGGCAAGACCATCTTCGATGCGCTGGACCTGGACATCCCGCGCGGCAAGATCACCTCGATCATGGGCCCCAGCGGCACCGGCAAGACCACCCTGCTCAAGCACATCACCGGACAGATGCATGCCGACGCCGGCAGCATCCACGTCGATGGCCGCAACGTGGCCGAGCTGTCGCGCGATGAGCTGTACAAGTTGCGCGAAGGCGTGGGTTACCTGTTCCAGAATTCCGCGCTGCTGACCGACTTCGACGTGTTCGAGAACGTGGCGTTCCCGCTGCGCCAGCACACGAAACTGCCCGAGGTGCTGATCCGCAACCTGGTGCTGATGAAGCTGCAGGCGGTGGGTTTGCGCGGCGCCGCGCGGCTGATGCCGAACGAGCTGTCCGGCGGCATGGCGCGGCGGGTGGCGCTGGCGCGGGCGATCGTGTTCGACCCGCAGCTGATCCTGTACGACGAGCCGTTCGTGGGACTCGACCCGGTGGCGCTGAACCAGGTACTGAAGCTGATCCAGACGCTGAACCAGACCCTCGGCATCACCAGCGTGCTGGTCTCGCATGAACTGCCCGCGGTGCAGCGCATCGCCCACCACGTGGCGCTGCTTTCCAACGGCAAGGTGGTGGCGCAGGGCGACCCGGCGACGATCGCCGACGACGGCTCGCCGTGGACGCGCCAGTTCTTCGGCGGCGAGGCGGACGGCCCGATTCCGTTCCGTTATCCGGCCGGCGACTACGCCGCCGAGCTGGGTTTTGCCGGAGCGGCGAAATGAACGCGCGCGCGCCGCAGTCCCGCAACGTGGTGACCCAGTCGCTGGCGCAGATCGGCGCCTGCGGCCTGTTCCTGCTGACCCTGCTGGGAGCGATCCCGCGCAGCTTCCGCTACCTGCGCGAAACCACCCGCCAGCTGTGGTTCGTCGGCGCCATGAGCCTGACCATCATCATGGTCTGCGGCCTGTTCGTCGGCATGGTGCTGATGCTGCAGCTGTACCACGTGCTGTCGATCTTCGGCGGCACCTCGGCCAGCGGCATGGTGGTGGCGCTGTCGGTGTACCGCGAACTGGGGCCGGTGGTCACCGCGCTGCTGTTCGCCGGGCGCGCCGGCACCGCGGTCACCGCCGAGATCGGCCTGATGCGCGCCACCGACCAGATTTCCGCGATGGAGATGATGGCGGTCGACCCGGTCGCCTACGTGGCCACGCCGCGCTTCCTGGCCGGGCTGATCGCGATGCCGCTGCTGTGCTGCGTGTTCTGCGCCATGGCGATCTTCGGCGGCCACCTGGTTGGCGTGACCTGGCTCGGCATCGACAACGGCACGTTCTGGTCGAACATGACCGCCCAGGTCGACGTGCACACCGACATCGTCAACGGCGTGCTGCTGAAGAGCCTGGCGTTCGGCGCGGTGGTGTCGCTGATCGCGGTGTTCCAGGGCTTCACCACGCCGCCGACCAGCGAGGGCGTGGCCTATGCCACCACCCGCACCGTGGTCGCCTCGTCGATCGCCATCCTGGCGCTGGACTTCGTCCTCACCGCCTTTCTGATGTGACTGCCATGACTTGTCGTTTTCCGAGGATTCTGCCGTGAGCCAACCGAGAAGTTCCTATGCCGTCGGCACCGGCCTGTTCATCGTGCTGGGCTTCGCCGCGCTGGCCTACCTGGCGACGCAGACCAGCTCGGTCGCCAACAACGTGCGCCAGGGCGACAGCTACGACGTCAGCGCGCAGTTCACCAACATCGGCCAGCTCAAGGAGCGCGCGCCGGTGAAGATCGCCGGTGTGCGCGTCGGTCAGGTGCAGTCGATCACGCTGGCGCCGGGGCGAGATGCGGCCGAGGTGAAGCTGTCCATCGACAAGCGCTACGACCATATCCCGCAGGATTCGGTGGCCACGATCTTCACCAGCGGCCTGCTCGGCGACCAGTACGTGGGCATCGACTACGGCAGCGCGAAACAGATGGTGGCCGCCGGCGGCACGCTGGCGCGGACCAAATCCTCGCAACCGCTGGAGGAGATGCTGGGCAAGTTCTTCGGTGCCGGCGGCGTGGTCGACAATATCGGCGGCAGCTACCTGGTCAAGGCCGATTTCACCAACGTGGGCACCTTGTCGGCGGGCGCGCCGGTGAAGATGGCCGGCGTGGTGATCGGCAGTGTGCAATCGGTGCGCGCCGACCCGACCAAGCTCAATGCCGAGGTCATCCTGGCGATCGACAAGCGCTACGACCAGATTCCCGACGATTCGGCCGCCGCGGTGTTCACCAGCGGTTTGATCGGCAGCCAGTATGTTGCGATCCAGCCGGGCGGCTCGCCCGACGTGCTCAAGAACGGCGACGAGATGATCCTGACCCAGTCCGCGATGCAGCTGGAGGATCTGATCGGCAAGTTCCTGGTCAATGGTTCGCCCGGCGACAAGAAGGATGCCGGCAGCGGCAAGCAGTAGAACCCCATCGAATCCCCGTCGGCGGCGCCTGCCGCCGTCCATGCCCCAAGGAGTAATTCCATGCTGCGCAGACTGGCCCTTGCCACCGCCCTTGCGTTTGCCACCGTGGTCGGCGCGCCGGCTTTCGCCCAGGATGCTGCCGCGGCCGCTGCTGCGCCGGCGGCTGTCCAGCAGACCCCGGTGCAGATCGTGCAGGGCATCGCCGACCAGCTGGCTACCGCGATCGAGGGCCACCGCGACGAGCTCAAGCGCGACAAGGAAAAACTGATCGCCATCATCGACGACGTGTTCCTGCCGCACTTCGACATCGACTACGCCTCGATCCTGGTGCTCGGCCGGCACGCGCGCGAGGCCACCCCGGCGCAGCGCGACCGCTTTGCCAAGGCGTTCTACAACTCGATCACTCATCGCTACGCCGAGGGTCTGCTCAACTACACCCGCGGCAAGGTCAAGGTGCTGCCGTTCAACGGGGACCTCAACGACAAGCGCACCGTGGTGCGCACCCAGGTGGTGCTGGATGACGGCAAGCTGGTGTCGATCGACTACGCGTTCCGCAAGAGCCGCAACGGCGACTGGAAGGCGTACGACGTGATCATCGAAGGCATCTCCTACGTCACCAATTACCGCAACCAGGTCGATGCGGAGATCCGCAAGGTCGGCATCGAACAGCTGATCACCAACCTGGAAACCCAGGGCGAGAAGGCGCTCGATACGCTGGAAAAGGACAGCAAGGACAGCCAGTGAACGCGCCATTGGACTTCCGCCTCGACTTCGTGGCGCCAGCCGCCTTGGCGGTGAACGGCGTGCTGGATTTCGACAGCGCCGCGGCTGCGCTCGTGGCCATGCGGGCGGCGCTGGACGGCGAGGTGGCGCAACTTGACCTGGCCGGCGTCAGTCATTGCGACAGCGCGGGCCTGGCCTGCGTGCTGGCTGCCGCCGCGGAAGCGAACCGGCGTGGTCGTCCGCTGCAGGTGGTCGGGATGCCGGCCAGCATGCAGGCGCTGGCCCGGGTCTGCGAGGTCGATACGCTGCTGGCGTGAGTGCAGCGCCAGCACAGACTCAGTGCTGGCTGTCCTGCTTGGCGTGGCCCTTTTCCCAATCGTGCTGCTGCTCCAGCAGCTCGTCCGGGTCGAAGCCCGGCGTATCCAGTCCCTGCATCCGTTCGATCAGCGCTGCCGGCGGGTTGCCGTCGTAAAGCTTGTACAGGCGCTGTTGCCGGTAGGCGTCGCGGATGAACACGTACGGGTCGTAGGCCGATTGCAGGAAACTCTCCGCGTCGATCGCGCGCGAGCGCAGCGTGATCAGGTACATCGCCTGCGGCGCGTACTGCAGGCCGTTGTAGTGATGGTTGGCGGCGTACAGGCTCAGCGGGTCGAAGAAATAGCTGTCCACCGGCATCCGCCACATGTCGCGCGCGGTGCTGGGACCGAACAGCGGCAGCATCAGGAAATCGCCTTCCGGCGCACCCCAGCGCGCCAGCGTGATGCCGAAGTCGTTGTCCTCGATCGGCAGCCCCAACTGGCTGGCCGGGTCGAAGAAACCGCCGATGCCCAGGGTGAGGTTGACCAGGAAACGGGCGGTGCTCTGCAGGGCCTGCTTGGGCCGCGCCTGCAGCAAGTCGTTGGCGACCGTGACCGGTGTGCGGATGTTGGTGAAAAAGTCGCTGAACGAGCGCCGCACCGGCGGATTGGTGACCTTGCGGTAGACCAGCGCCACCGGCCGTATGGCCACTTCGTCCACCGCGGTGTTGAACTGGTACGCGCCGCGATTGAACTTCTCCAGCGGGTCGTCGGTGCGCGGCTTGGCGATGGCGCAGCCCGCCAGCAAGACAATCGCGAGCACCGTCAACCAGCGGCTCAAGGAACGGGGGCGAGGCAAAGGAGGCATCGGGGGTGGGGATTCGCGTCGAGGACAGTATAAGTGTACTGTCTGGTTTTATATCTTGCACGGCTTTCGGGCCGCTTTCGTGAATGCAGCCGGGTCCGTGGCCAGCCCGCCATGATACGCGTCGCCCGCATTGCCAGCAAAGCACCTGCTGGCTACACTGGTCGACCGTATAAGTCACTATTCTCCGAAGGATTTCACATGGCACGCATTACCGTGGAGGACTGCCTCGAGGTGGTCGACAACCGATTCGAGCTGGTGCTGATGGCGACCAAGCGCGCACGACAGCTCGAGAAGGGTGCCGAACCGGCGGTCAATCCCGACCACGACAAGCCCACCGTGCTGGCGCTGCGCGAGATCGCCGCCCGCCGCATCGACCAGGCCACGATCGACCAGATCGACAAGGCCGAGCGCGAGCGCGCCGAGCGCGAAGCGCTGGAGTGGGCCGCCGCGGAAGTCGACGACGACCTCTCCAAGGGCGGCGACGACTGATGAACGATGACTGCCGGCGCTGCCGCGATCGTGCCCGGCGGGGCATGAGCATGCGCGCGCGGGCGGCAGTCTCCGGGTCCCGGGCTCGCGGGGTGGGCGCCTGAGCCGGCGCCAGGCACCGATGCCCGCGACCGCTCCACCGGCCCCGGTCGATCCGGCCGCCTGGCCACCCTACGTACTGGCGCTGAAAGAGCGCATTGCCTATCTGCCTCCCGCGCAAGTGACCCTGGTGTTGCGTGCGTACGCCGTCGGCGCCCAGGCGCATGCCGGGCAGGAGCGCAAGAGCGGCGAGCCGTACATCACCCATCCGGTGGCGGTGGCCAGCATCCTGGCCGAGCTCGGGCTGGACGCCGAGACGATCATCGCGGCGATCCTGCACGACACGCTGGAAGACACCGAACTGAGCCGCGAGGCGCTGGCTGGCGAGTTCGGCGAGGTGGTGGCCGAGCTGGTGGACGGCGTCACCAAGCTGGACAAGATGCGCTTCGGCACGCGCCAGGAAGCGGACGCGGAAAGCTTCCGCAAGATGCTGCTGGCGATGGCGCGCGACATCCGCGTGATCCTGATCAAGCTGGCCGACCGCCTGCACAACATGCGCACGCTGGGCGCCAAGGACCCGGTCTCGCGCCGCCGCATCGCGCGCGAGACGCTGGAGATCTTCGCGCCGATCGCACAGCGCCTGGGCATGAACAAGTTCAAGGCCGAGCTGCAGGACCTCGGCTTCCGCGCGCTGTATCCCGACCGCTACCGCGTCATCAGCGAGCGCATCCGCGCCGCGCTGGGCAATCGCCGCGAGGTGATGGGCAAGATCGAGACCGCACTGACCACGCAACTGGCAGCCGAGCACCTGAGCGCCCATGTGGTCGGCCGGATCAAGTCGCCGTGGAGCATCTATTCGAAGATGCGCAACGAGCACAAGACGTTCGCGCAGTTGATGGACGTCTACGGCTTTCGCGTGGTGGTCGACAGCGCCACCAGTTGCTACATCGCGCTGGGCGCGGTGCATGCGCTGTACAAGCCGGTCGACCGCCGCTTCAAGGATTTCATCGCGATTCCCAAGGCGAACGGCTACCAGTCGCTGCACACCGTGCTGCTGGGGCCGTTCGGCGCACCGATCGAGGTGCAGATCCGCACCGCCGAGATGGATTCGGTGGCCGAGCGCGGCGTGGCGGCGCACTGGGCCTACAAGACCGACTCGGGTCCGGCCAACAGCGCGCAGGTGCGCGCCCGCGAATGGCTGGCGTCGATGGTCGACAGCTCGGCCAACACGGTGTCCTCCTCGGAGTTCATCGAGAACGTCAAGATCGACCTGTTCCCCGACGAGGTCTACCTGTTCACCCCGCGCGGCGACATCCTCTCGCTGCCGCGTCATGCCACCGCGCTGGATTTCGCCTACGCGGTGCACACCGACGTCGGCGACCATGCGGTGGCCGCGCGCGTGGACAAGAAACTCACCCCGCTGCGCAGCCGGCTCGAATCGGGCCAGCTGGTGGAGATCATCACCGCGCCGTCGGCCGTGCCCAATCCGGCATGGCTGGAGGTGGTGGTCACCGGCAAGGCGCGCACCGCGATCCGCCAGTACCTGAAACACCTGCAGCACGAGGATGCGGTCGATTTCGGCCATCGCATGCTCGATCGTGCGCTGGACGGGCTGGGCAGCAGTCTCGACGCGATCGCGCCGACCACGCTGGAGCGCTTCCTGAAGACCTCCAAGTTCAAGCGGCTGGAGGAGTTGCTTTCCGATATCGCGCTGGGCAATCGCATGCCCGACGTGGTCGCCCGCCAGTTGCTGGGTTCGCGCTGGAAGAAGGCCGTCGGCGTGAAGACGGGCGTGGCGCTGGCGCAGGAGAAGATCCGCATCAGCGGCGGCGAGCGTGGCGTGCTGAGCTTCGCCAACTGCTGTCATCCGCTGCCCGGCGACGACATCATCGGCTACCTGTCCTCCGGCAAGGGCATCGTGGTGCACCGCGTGGAGTGCCCGAATGTGGTCGAGTTGCGTCGTTCGCCGGAACGGCTGGTCGCGATCGAATGGGATCGCGACGTCAAGGGTGACTACCGCGCGCAATTGCATGTCGAGGTGATCAACCGGCCGGGCGTGCTTGCCACCGTGGCCGCGGCGATCGCCGCCGCCGATTCCAACATCGAGAACGTCGAGTACGTCGAGCGCGATGCCTCCGCGGCCACGCTGCTGTTCTCGATGGAGGTGAAGAGCCGCAAGCATCTGGCCGACGTGATCCGCCGCGTGCGGCGCACCGGCGTGGTCAGCGCGGTGCGGCGGTATCCCTTGTAGGCAGGGAATAGGGAATAGGGAATAGGGAATCGTGCAAGCGTCCCGGGCGGCCGGGTGCTTGCTTTCCTCTGGTGCGGCGATAGTCTTGCGGGTTCCCGAATTCCGAATCCCGAGAACGCCCATGTCCCGCAGCATCATTTCCACCGACCAGGCACCGGCCGCCATCGGCCCGTATTCGCAGGCCGTGCGTGGCGGCAACACCGTCTATTTCTCGGGCCAGATTCCGCTGGATCCGGCCACCGGCAGCCTGGTCGACGGCGACATCGGCGTGCAGACGCGGCGGGTGTTCGACAATCTCGCCGCAGTGGCGCAGGCTGCCGGCGGCTCGCTGGCGCAGATCGTGCGCGTGGGCATCTACGTCACCGACCTGGCCAACTTCGCCGCGGTCAACGCGGTGATGGCCGAATACTTCCAGCAACCGTATCCGGCGCGCTCGACCATCGAGGTATCCGCGTTGCCGAAGGCGGCGCAGGTGGAGGTCGATGCCATCATGGTGCTGGACTGATCCACGCCGCGGCCGTCGCCGACAGGTCGCCGCGGCGGCATCCTTACGGCTGACGGGGGTGCTCGGTTAGGCTTGGGTTTCATGGCCACGCGCAACGCCCCGCCCGTTTCCCCTGCCATTGCCGATCCCGGCATCGCGCCGCTCGCCACGCTGCCCGGCGTGGGTCCGGCGTTGGTCGCGTCGCTGGGCAAGCTCGGCCTGACGCGCGTGCAGGATCTGTGGTTTCACCTGCCGTTACGCTACGAGGACAAGACGCGCATCACCGCGATCGCGGACCTGCGCGCCGGCGAACGCGCGCAGGTCGAGGGCGTGGTCGAGGCCGTCGAGCGCGGCTTCCGCTATCGCCCGCAACTCAAGGTGACGATCGGCGATGCCAGCGCGCAGACCCTGCTGCTGCGCTTCTTCCACTTCAATCGCGCGCAGGCTGAACAACTGGTGCCAGGCACGCGGCTGCTCTGCTACGGCGAGGTGCGCCATGCCGCGCAGGGGCTGGAGATGGTGCACCCGAGCTACCAGCGCCTGGGCGGCGGCGAAGCCACGGTGGTAGACGAGCAACTCAGTCCGGTGTATCCCACCACCGAAGGCCTGGGCCAGAAGCGCCTGGCCGCGGTGATCGGCAAGGCGCTGGCGCTGCTGCCGCCGGCCGGGCAACTGGAGCTGATTCCGCCGGCGTTGTGCCGCGCCCACGGCCTGACCTCGCTGCGCGATGCGCTGCTTTACGTGCACCGACCGCCGCCGGATGCGCACCTGGGCCAGTTGCTGCTCGGTCGCCACCCGGCCCAGCAGCGGCTCGCCTTCGAAGAGTTGCTGACCCAGCACCTGAGCCTCAAGCGCCTGCGCGCCGCGGTGCGGCAGCGCCGTGCGCCCGTGCTGGGCGCGCCGCGGCAACTGCATCGGCAACTGCTGCGCGCACTGCCGTTCCGCCTCACCGCGGCGCAGCAGCGCGTGAGCGAGGAAGTGGCGCGCGACCTGGCGCAGGCGCAGCCGATGTTGCGCCTGGTGCAGGGCGACGTCGGCAGCGGCAAGACCGTGGTGGCCGCGCTCGCCGCGCTGGCTGCGGTACATGCGGGCTATCAGACCGCCCTGATGGCGCCGACCGAACTGCTGGCCGAGCAGCATCTGCGCAACTTCCAGCACTGGCTGCAGCCGCTGGGCATCGAGGTGGAGTGGCTGGCCGGCAAAGTCACCGGCAAGGCGCGTCGGCAGGCGCTGGCCCGCGTGGCCGCCGGCGCGGCCGTGGTGGTCGGCACGCATGCGCTGATGCAGGAAGGCGTGGCGTTCGCGCGGCTGGGCCTGGTAATCGTCGACGAGCAGCACCGCTTCGGCGTGCAGCAGCGGCTGGCATTGCACGAGAAGGGCCGCCGGGATCGACTGGTGCCGCACCAACTGGTGCTCACCGCCACGCCGATCCCGCGCACGCTGGCGATGAGCGCGTATGCCGATCTCGACGTCTCCTCGATCGACGAACTGCCGCCCGGGCGCACGCCGGTGCAAACCATCGCGGTGTCCAATGCGCGTCGTGCCGAAGTGATCGAGCGCATCCACGCCGCCTGCGCCGAGGGACGCCAGGTGTACTGGGTGTGCACCCTGATCGAGGAATCCGAGCAGTTGCGCGCGCAGGCCGCCGAGGTCGCCCACGCCGAGTTGTGCGCGGCGCTTGAGGGTTTCGCCGTGGGCCTGATCCACGGCCGCATGAAGGCAAAGGACAAGCAGGCGGTGATGGACGCGTTCAAGGCCGGCGAGCTGGCCGTGCTGGTGGCCACCACGGTGATCGAGGTTGGCGTCGACGTGCCCAACGCCAGCCTGATGGTGATCGAGAACAGCGAGCGGCTTGGCCTGGCGCAGTTGCACCAGTTGCGCGGTCGCGTGGGCCGCGGCGCGGTGGCCTCCAACTGCGTGCTGCTGTATCAGCCGCCGCTGGGCCAGCTCGCGCGCGAGCGCCTGCAGGTCATGCGCGAAACCAGCGACGGCTTCCGCATCGCCGAGAAGGACCTGGAGCTGCGCGGCCCCGGCGAAGTGCTCGGCACCCGCCAGACCGGCCAGCTCGCCTTCCGCATCGCCGACCTGTCACGCGACGCGCACCTGCTGCCCGCGGTGCAGGCTGTCGGCGAGCACATGCTGGCGCAGTTCCCCGACCAGACCAGCCGCCTGATCGAGCGCTGGATCGGCGGCGCCGCACGCTTCGCCGACGCATGAGGCGCGCCCGGCAGTCGCCGCCCGCCGTGGCATCCCATAGACTGTCCGGCTGGACAGGAACCCCGTGACCATGACGAAGCCGCAACTCCTGATCGACACCGATCCCGGCGTCGACGACGCCCTCGCCATCCTGATGGCCGCGGCGCATGCCGACATCGCCGGCCTCACCATCGCCGCCGGCAACGTCGGCCTGGACCACACCCTGCGCAACGCGCGCACCCTGGTCGACCTTCTCGGCGCCACCGTGCCGGTGTTCGCTGGTTGCGCCACACCGCTGGTGCGGGCGCCGGAGGAAGATGCCGCGTTCGTGCACGGGCGCGACGGTTTCGGCGACATCGGTCTCGCCGAGCCCGCTGCCGCGGCTGCCGCCGAATCCGCGGCGCTGGCACTGCTGCGGCTGACCCGCGAGCGGCCCGGCGAACTGACCGTGGTGGCGCTGGCGCCGCTGACCAACCTGGCGCTGGCGCTGCGGCTCGACCCGGACCTGCCGCAGCGGGTGAAGCGGCTGGTGGTCATGGGCGGCGCGGTGACCGGCCACGGCAATACCGGCAAGGTGCCGGCCGAGTTCAATATCGGTTTCGACCCCGAGGCTGCGCATGTCGTGTTCGAGGCATTTCCCACCTTCGACCTGGTGGACTGGGAAGCCACCCTGCGCCACGCCTTCGATGATGCGCAGTTCGATCGCTGGCTGGGCGCCGGTGACCAGCGCGCGGCATTCTTCGGCAAGATCGCGGCGACCGCGCGCGATTACAACGCCAGGCATGACCGCCACGGGCTGGTGGCGGCCGACGCGCTGGCGATGGCGGTCGCGCTCGACCCGGCCCTCGTCACCCGCAGCGAACGCCGCGCGGTGGCGGTGGAGTTGGACGGCCGCCTGACCCGCGGCGCCACCGTGGTCGACTGGAAGGGGCGGCTGGGTCGGCCGGCGCAGGCCAACATCGTGCTGGAAGTCGACCATGCCCGCTTTGCCGCGATGGTGCAGCGTGCGCTGGGTGTGCCCGGCTGAACCCGCGTGCTTGCGCGCTCCCGCCGTTGCCCGCTACAATGCCGCTCTTTTCACCGCCGCATTCAGAGTCTGTCATGAAAGCCGATACCCATCCGAACTACGCCCCGGTGGTGTTCCAGGATCTGTCGTCCGATTTTTCGTTCCTCACCCGGTCGACCATGTCCAGCAAGGAAACCGTCAAGTGGGAAGACGGCAATGAGTACCCGCTGATCAAGGTGGATATCTCCAGCCATTCGCACCCGTTCTACACGGGCAAGCAGAAGACCCTGGACGTGGGTGGCCGCGTGGACAAGTTCCGCCGCCGCTACGCCGGTTCGGTCAAGGAATAAACCTTTTCCCTCGCACCCATCGGGTTGCGGGCGGCTCAAGGCACGGGGCAGGCGCAGGCTTGCCCCGTGTTTTTTCGTGCCCGGCGTACGACCATTCGCCATCGAATGCGCGGCCGTCGTTGTGCGATAATGGGCAGTGGCCCGATGCCTGCAGCCGAGTGGCGCAAGTCCTCGTGGAGGTTGCTCCAGGCGGTTTCCGGCATCGGTTGCGTCGTGCGCTTTCCCCGGCTGCCGACATCCGCCCTTCCCCGTGCCGCGCGATGACGACCCCACCGTCGTTGCCGGCGACGAACAACATGCAAGGAGGTTTTCGTGTCCGACCCCAAGACCGTCAAGCTGGTCGATGAATCGAGCCACAAGAGCAGCGAGCTGCCGCTGGTTTCCGGCACGCTCGGTGCCGCATGCATCGACATCGGCACGCTGTACAAGGACACCGGCCATTTCACCTATGACCCGGGCTTCGGCAGCACCGCCAGCACCAGGAGCGCCATCACCTACATCGACGGCGACAAGGGCGTGCTGCTGTATCGCGGCTATCCGATCGAGCAGCTGGCCGAGAAGTCCAGCTTTCTCGAAGTGGCCTATCTGCTGCTCAACGGCGAGTTGCCGAAGGCTGCCGAGTTCGACACGTTCGAACACGACATCACGCATCACACGATGATGCACGAGGCGCAGAAGAATTTCTTCCAGGGCTTCCACCACGACGCGCACCCGATGGCGATGCTCGCTGCGGCCGTGGCGTCGCTGTCGGCGTTCTACCACGACAAGCTGGACGTGGAAGACCCGGCCGACCGCAAGATGGCGGCGATCCGCCTGATCGCCAAGATGCCGACCATTGCGGCAGCCTGCTACCGCTACACGATCGGCTGGCCGGTGCGCTACCCGCGCAACAACCTCGAGTACGTCACGCGCTTCCTGCACATGATGTTCGAGGTGCCCAGCGAGCCGCTGGAGCTGAATCCGGTGGCGGCCAAGGCGCTGGACCTGCTGTTCATCCTGCACGCCGACCACGAGCAGAACGCGTCCACCTCCACCGTGCGCCTGGTCGGTTCCACCGGCGCCAATCCGTATGCGTCGATCGCCGCCGGCATCACCGCGCTGTGGGGCCCCGCGCACGGCGGTGCCAACGAGGCGGTGCTCAAGCAGCTGGAGGAGATCGGCACCCCGGACAACGTCGAGTCGGCGATCCTGCGCGCCAAGGACAAGAACGACAGCTTCCGCCTGATGGGCTTCGGCCACCGCGTCTACAAGAACTTCGACCCGCGCGCCAAGATCATCCGCGAGATGTGCCACAAGGTGCTGGACGAGCTGGGCGTCAACGACCCGATGCTGGACGTGGCGATGAAGCTGGAGGAGGCGGCGCTGAAGGACGAGTACTTCGTCGAGCGCAAGCTGTATCCGAACGTGGATTTCTACTCCGGCATCATCTACAAGGCGCTGGGCATCCCCACCGAGATGTTCACCGTGATGTTCGCCATCGCGCGCACCGCCGGCTGGATCGCGCACTGGATCGAGCAACACGAAACGCCCGGAGCCCGCATCGGCCGTCCGCGCCAAGTCTATACCGGTGCCGACGTGCGCGATTACCTGCCGGCCGGCAAGCGCTGATTCCGGCTCCGGCTGGTCCCTGGTTTCGCGCAGAACGCCCCGGCTCCGGCCGGGGCGTTCTGCGTCTGGCGTCCCGGGCTCAGCGCAGCGCAGCGCGCAGGCGCTGCTCGAAGCCCTCGTCGGCGTCGTCCTCGGCCAGCAGCATCTCCACCTGGGCCAGCGTGGCACGGCGCATCGGTCGATCATCGGTGCGATCCAGCGGTGCCTGGCGCAGCGCGTTGCGCGGCAGCACGGTGAGGTCGAACGGCACCGCATCGGCGGCGAACAGCAGTACCGGGTATTCGGGCTGCTCGGTGCGGCTGTAGCGCAGGCGGCGTACCTGCATTGCCAGCGGCACGCCGTGCTCGCGCAGGAAACTCACCACCGCCTCGGTATCGTCGCTGTACACGTGCAGGCACACCGCCGAATGCATGTCGGCGGTGCCGTCGAGCACGGCGCCGACCAGGCGCGGCTCGAACGGGGCGAGGAAGCGCATTGCCTCGACCGCCGCCTCGCGCCGCTGGCGCAGCAGCTGCGGCTGGCTGTCGCCGAGGAACAGGCGCTGGTGTTCGCGCAGGGCCTGTTCGATCTCCAGGTTGCGCGGCAGCGCCTGGCTGTCGACGATGCCCAGCCGCTCGGCGGCCTTGAGCTTGGCGTGGTGGAAATTGCGGATGCCGTGCTCGCTCATCAGGCGGGCCGCTTCCTGGGCCACGCGCAGGCGGTTGCGCTGCAACCGGTCATGCGCGTGGATGCGATGGTGTTCGTCTCGGGACATGACGCACTCCTCGACAATGGATGGCGGCGTCCGGTAGCGGTCGGTCTCGCCCACCCCCGGTCAGAAGATCTCGTAGGCGTGCTGCTTGTCCTGCTCCTTCTGCTGGGCGGCCTGACTGCGCAGGCGGTCGACGTCTTCCACCTTGAACATCTCGTTCATGCCGTTGGGGTCGTCGGCGCCCGTCGGCAGGCCGCTTTCGCGGTTGATCCATACCGTACTGATTCCGGGCGGCATCGGCAACGTGCTGGGCGGCAGGCCCTTCAGCGCCGCGCCCATGTACTGCATCCACACCGGCAGCGCCGCCTTGGCGCCAAACTCGCCGCGGCCGAGCGAGCTGTAATCGTCGAAGCCCACCCACACCGCGGTGGACAACTCGCCGTCGAAGCCGACGAACCAGGCATCGCGATGGTCGTTGGTGGAACCCGTCTTGCCGGCCAGGTCGGGGCGCTCCAGCGCACGCGCGGCCGAGCCGGTGCCGCGCAGGATCACGTCCTTCATCAGCGAGGTGATCAGATAGTCGTTGCGCGGACCGATCACCCGAGGGGCGAGCACCGGCGCATGGCGGGCGCCGTCGTGGATGTCGGCCGGCAACACCGCGTCGCCGACGCCGTCGACGCTTTCCGACTCGGCGGGCGCGTCCGTGCTGCCGGCGGTCGCCAGGCGGTTGGCCGGTGGCCGGATCATGTCCGGCGGAGGCGGGCCGGGCGGGCGCGTGTCGAGCAGGCGCTCCTGGCAGTTGCGGCAGGCGCGGGCCGGATTGGCCAGATACACCGGCTTGCCGTCGCGGTCGTCGATCTCGTGGATGAAATACGGCGTGACCAGGTAACCGCCGTTGGCGAATACCGCGTAGCCGCGCGCCATGCCCATCGGCGAGACCGAGGCGGTGCCCAGCGCCATCGACAGGTTGGCGGGGATCGCATCCTGCGAGAAGCCGAAGCGGGTGGCGTATTCGCGCATGTAGCTCACCCCGATGGCATCCAGCAGACGCACCGAGACCAGGTTCTTCGATTGCACCAGCGCCTCGCGCAGTCGCATCGGGCCGGCGAACTTGCCGTCGTCGTTGGACGGCGTCCAGATGCCGTTGGGGCGTGAGGGATCGGGCAACGCCAGCGGTGCGTCGTTGACGATCGAGGCGGGAGTGAAGCCTCGATCGAAGGCGGCGGAATAGAGGTACGGCTTGAAGCTCGAACCCGGCTGGCGCGCGGCCATCACCGCGCGGTTGAACTTGCTGCGGTTGAAGTTGAAGCCACCCACCAGCGCCTCGATCGCGCCGTCCTCCGGGTTGAGCGAGACCAGCCCGCCCTGCACGGCGGGTATCTGCGCCAGTTGCCAGTTGCCTTTTTCATCGCGAGCCAGACGGACGATGTCGCCGCGCTTGAGCACGGTATCCACCCGAGTGGGCGTGGCGCCGACGCGGCTGTCGCTGATGTGCGGTCGCGCCCATTTCACCGCGTCGAGGTCGAGCCGGGCGCTCTCGTGGCTGGACAGGTAAACGCTGGCATGGCCGGCGTCGCTGGCGGTGACCAGGCCCGGCAGCATGCCCGAGACACTGCCGTAACTGGCCAGCGCCTGGTCGAAATCCGCCTCGCCGGCGTCCTCGGGAAGTTCCTTGTGTGCCTCCGGCCCGCGCCAGCCATGGCGGTGGTCGTAGGCGACCAGGCCATCGCGCAAGGCGTTCACCGCCTCCTGCTGGCGCAGGCTCTGCACCGTGGTGCGAACCACGTAGCCCTCGGTCAGGGCGTCATTGCCGAGGCGGTCGAGCACCTGCCTGCGCACCATTTCGGCGAGGTAGGGCGCGTCGACCTCGATCGGCTGTTCGTGCGCAAAGGCGCGGTTTGGCTCGGCCACCGCCTGCTCGTACACCGCCTGGGTGATGTAGTTGTGTCGCCGCATCTCGCCCAGCACCCAGTTGCGCCGCGCCATCTCGCGTTTGGGGCTGTTGATCGGATTGACCGCCGAGGGCAGCTGGAAGGTGGAGGCGATCGCCGCGCACTCGGCCACGGTGAGCTGGTCAAGCGTCTTGCCGTAGTAGTACTCGGCCGCCGCCGCCACGCCGTAGGAACGATGGCCGAGGAACATCTTGTTGAGGTAGAGCTCCAGGATCTGGTCCTTGGTCAGCTCGTGTTCGATGCGCAGCGCGATGAAGATCTCGGTGAGCTTGCGCGAATAGAGCTTCTCCGGACTCAGGAAGAAGTTGCGCGCCACCTGCTGGGTGATGGTGGAACCGCCCGGGCCCTTGTCGCCACCGGTGATGATCACGTGCCAGCCGGCCCGGGCGATGCCGCGCCAGTCCACGCCGGGGTGGTGGTAGAAGTCGGCGTCCTCCGCCGACAGCACCGCATGCTTGAGCCGATCCGGCACCTCGGCGATGTCCACCGGGATGCGGCGGGTTTCGCCGAAGGTCGCGATCAGCTTGCCGTCGGCGCTCAGCACGCGCAGTGGCACCTGCATGTGGTAGTCCTTGAGCACCGCCACCGAGGGCAGCCGGGGGGCTATCAACCAGTACGCCACGCCTGTCGCGAGCACTGCCAGAAGCAAACCGGAAAAGGCCAGGATCAGTGCCCAGCGCAACAAACGCTTGAAAATTCGCATGGTGTGGATAGCGAGACCTGAGTCAAAGCACGACAGAGTATAGATGTAGCAACATGCTCGTCAGGCAACCGAGGACGGCGCCGCAAAGCAAGAGGCGCGCCAGCCGGGCAAGCTCTGCAAATGTGGTGGACATCACGCCAATTACTTGAGAAAGTTCCTGTAGACCGTTGCCATTGCGTTAATTTTTAGATTTAATGCCACTGCGCATCCCGCCAGAACTCTGGTCAGGGCGTCAGCGGCAAGGGGGACACACCGTGGGGCTCTTTACACCGAAGAAGCCGGCGCTGATCGGCGTCGACATCAGTTCGACCGCCGTCAAGCTGCTGCAGCTGAGTCAGGCGGGCGGGCGCTATCGCGTGGAGCACTACGCGGTGGAGCCGCTCCCGCCCAATGCGGTGGTCGAGAAGAACATCGTCGAGGTGGAAGCGGTGGGCGATGCGATCCGCCGCGCCTTGGCCCGCTCGGGTTCCAAGCTCAAACACGCGGCCGCCGCGGTGGCCGGGTCGGCGGTGATCACCCGGATCATCCCGATGGCCAGCGAGCTTTCCGATGATGATCTGGAAGGCCAGATCCAGGTCGAGGCCAATCAATACATCCCGTACCCGATCGACGAGGTCAGCCTCGATTTCGAGGTGATCGGCCCGGTACGCGACAATCCGGACATGAACAACGTGCTGCTGGCGGCCTCGCGCACCGAGAACGTCGACATGCGGGTGGCAGCGCTGGACCTGGGCGGCCTCACCGCCGGCGTCATCGACGTGGAGGCCTTCGCGATGGAGAACGCCTTCGCGATGGTTGCCGACCAGCTCAATGTCGGCCGCGATGCCCTTGTGGCGGTGGTCGACATCGGCGCCACCATGACCACGCTGTCGGTGCTGCGCAACCAGCGCACCATCTATTCGCGCGAACAGGTGTTCGGCGGCAAGCAGCTGACCGACGAGATCATGCGCCGCTTCGGGCTCTCCTACGAGGAGGCCGGCCGCGCCAAGCGCAAGGGCGGCTTGCCGGAGTCCTACGAGACCGAGGCGCTGGAGCCGTTCAAGGAGTCGCTGATCCAGCAGATCAGCCGCCTGCTGCAGTTCTTCTTCGCCGGCAGCGAATACAGCAAGGTCGACCAGGTGGTGCTGGCCGGCGGTTGTGCCTCGATCGAGGGACTGGGCCCGATGCTGGAAGAGCAACTCGGCGTGCCTTGTGTGGTCGCCAACCCGCTGGCACGCATGTCGCTGTCGCCGCGGGTGCAGGCCCAGGCGCTGGCGCAGGATGCCCCGGCCCTGATGATCGCGGTCGGCCTCGCCTTGAGGAGCTTCGACTGATGGCACACGTCAACCTACTTCCGTGGCGCGCGGAGCGGCGCAAGCAGCGCGAACGCGAGTTCTACATGCAGCTGGCCGCCGCCTTCGTGGCCGCCGTGCTGCTGCTGCTGCTGTGGATTTTCTGGATGGACCAGCGCATCGACAACCAGAATGACCGCAACGCCTACCTGCAGACCGAAATCAAGCAGCTGGACGTGCGCATCGCCAAGATCAAGGATCTGGAAAAAGTGCGCGAGCACCTGCTGGCACGCAAGCAGATCATCGAGCAGTTGCAGGCCGACCGCTCGCAGATGGTGCACCTGTTCGACGAACTGGTGAAGACCATCCCGACCAGTGCGCGGCTGACCGCGCTCAAGCAGACGGGCCAGTCGATGTCGCTCGACGGCGTGGCGCAATCCAACGCCAGCGTCGCCGAATACATGCGCAACATCGAGACCTCGCCGTGGATGGGCCATGCGGACCTGCGCAAGACCGAAAACACCCATGATGCGACCCGCATGCCCTATCAATTCGGCCTCAACGTGACGTTGAGCCGGCCCAAGACCGACGAGGTCGACCCGACCAAAGCGCAGGTGGAGCCGGCGGCTTCCACGGCCAAGCCGGCCGTGCCCGCGGCGCTCGGTGCGGCCGCGACGGCGCTGACCGCAACGCCGGCCGAAGCGACCTCCGCCCATGCCAGATCGACGCCGGAAGCCACGCCCACACCTGCCGCCGCTGCCAAGGGAGGGGCCGGATCATGAGTTTCTTCAGCGATCTGCAAAACCTCGACAAGAACAACGTCGGCGGCTGGCCGCAGTCGGTCAAGATCTTCTTCACCGCGCTGGTGCTCGCGGTGGTGCTGCTGGTGGGCTGGTACTTCATCGTCAGCGACCAGCAGGACAGTCTCAATACGCTGGCCACCAAGGAGAACAGCCTCAAGCAGGAGTTCTCCACCAAGCAGGCCAAGTCGGTCAACCTCGAAGCGCTGGAACAGCAGCTCAACGAGATGCAGGACATGCTGCGCCAGTTGCTGCGCCAGCTGCCCAGCAAGACCGAAATGCCCGAGTTGCTGATCGACATCTCGCAGACCGCCCAGGCCGCGGGGCTGGAGAGCGACCTGTTCGTGCCTGGCGCGGAAACGCCCAAGGACTTCTACGCGGAGCGGCCGATCGCCCTGAAGTTCACCGGCACCTACCATCAGTTCGGCACCTTCATCAGCGGCGTGGCTTCGCTGCCGCGGGTGGTCATCCTCACCATGCACGACGTCTCGCTGACGCCGAAGACGGCGACCAAGGCGGGCACGGCCGGCACCGGACAGCTGGTGCTGGAGGGCACGGTCAAGACCTACCGCTATCTCGATGACGACGAAAGCGCTGCCGCGGCAAACAAGGCGGGGGCGAAGAAATGATAAACCAGTCGATTGCCCGCAAGTCCGCCCTCGTGACGCGGCTGCTGATGGTCCTGCTGGCCGCGCTGGTTCTGGCCGGCTGCACCCGCGGCATGTCCGACCTGCGCGCCTGGGTTGCGCAGGAGAAGGCCAAGAAGGGCGCGCCGATTCCGCCGTTGCCCGTGATCAAGACCTTCGAGACGTTCAAGTACGAAGACCAGGACAAGCGCGATCCGTTCAGCCCGAGCACAAGCGAACTGCAGAACGACAACGCCACCAGCGGGCCGCGGCCGGATGCCAACCGGGCCAAGGAACCGCTGGAGATGTTTGCCCTCGACAGCCTCAAGATGGTCGGCACGGTCGGTGTCGGGTCGAAGATGGAGGTCCTGATCAAGGACCCGGGTGGTGTCATCCATCGCGTCCATGTGGGGGAGTACATGGGCCAGAACTACGGACACATCACCGCCATCAGCGAAGACCATGTCGATCTGGTCGAGTTGGTATCCAACGGCAATGGTGGCTGGATGGAACGTCCCGCCAGCGTCGCACTCGGCGAGCAATAGGTACACAGGGGCAGATGCAATGACCAACCAATTCCAATCCGTGCGGGGCCGAGTCATGCGCCATGCGAGCCGTTACTTCCTGATGGGCCTGCTGATCGTCGGTGCCACCTGGGCCAGCGCCGCCATCGCGGCCACCACCACGCTGAAGAACATCAGCTACGACGCCTTGCCCGGCGGCAGCGTCCAGCTGCACCTGAACTTCGGCGACGGCCCGGTACCGGAGCCGAAGATATTCACCACCGACAATCCGCCGCGCATCGCGGTCGACCTTCCCGATACCACCAACGCCGCCGGTCGGCACATGGATATCGGCAAGGGTTCGACCTCCGGCGTCTCGGCAGTGTCCGCCGGCGGCCGCACCCGCGTGGTGGTCGAGCTGATGCGCACGTCGAGCTACCGCGCCAGCGTCGATGGCAACAGTCTGGTGCTGACGATCAACAACGGCACCGCCGACCAGTCGGTCACCACCGCCGCCACGATCGATCCGACCAAGCGACTGCCGTCGTCCTCCGATGGCCCGGCGATCTCCAATATCGACTTCCGTCGCGGCCCGAACGGCGAAGGCCGCGTGCTGGTCAGCTTCAGCGGCAGCGGCGCCCAGCCGGAAATGACCCATCAGGGCGACAAGGTGGTGGTCACCATCGATCACGCCAACCTGCCGGCCAACCTCGCGCAGCGCCTGGACACGCTGGACTTCGCCACCCCGGTGCAGTCCATCACCAGCCGCGTCGGCAACGGTGGCGGCGCGCGTATCGAGATCGACACCAAGGGTACGGTCGAGACTTCGGCCTACCAGACCCCCGACCAGTACGTGGTCGAGGTGGCGCCGAAGAAGGCCGCCGCCAAGGATGAGCGCCTGGCCAAGCTGGACACCCAGCCCAGCTACAACGGCAAGCGCGTCACCTTCAACTTCCAGGACATCCCGGTGCGCTCGGCGCTGCAGCTGATCGCCGACATCTCCGGACTCAACCTGGTTGCCTCCGACAGCGTCGGCGGCAGCGTCACCCTGCGCCTGGTCAACGTGCCGTGGGATCAGGCGCTGGACGTGATCCTGCGTGCCAAGAGCCTCGACAAGCGCCGCAACGGCAACGTCATCTGGGTCGCGCCGCAGGCCGAGCTGGCCAAGTACGAGCAGGACCTGGCCGATGCCAAGCTGAAGGCGCAGGACACCGCCGAACTGGTCACCGACTACGTGCCGATCAGCTACGGCAAGGCTGCCGACATTGCCAAGCTGCTGACCACCGGCAGCATGCAGGGCGGCGGTGGCGGCGGCTCCAACACCCAGCGCGGCTTCCTCTCGCCGCGCGGCAGTGTCTCGTTCGACCAGCGCACCAACACCTTGCTGATCAACGACACCCCGGAGAAGATAAAGCAACTGCGCGACCTGATCGCCGTGCTCGACAAGCCGGTGCAGCAGGTGCTGATCGAATCGCGCATCGTGGTGGCCACCGACGACTTCACCCGCGAGCTGGGCGTGAAGTGGGGCGTGTCTGGCCGGCAGGTCAACAACAACAACATCGTCACCACCGCACCGGGCGGCAGTGACGCGTTGAAGTACGGCGTCGACACGCACAACAACATCGTCAACTACAACAACGCGGTCACCGACTGGGTGGCCAACGGCAGCCAGGGCGCGCCGCCGCATCCGGGCGCGGTGACCTTGCCGGGCGGCTTCAACGTGAACATGCCGGTGAACGGCGGCAGCACGCTGGGCTTCGCGATCCTCGGCGCCAACTACGCGATCGACCTGGAACTTTCCGCGGCGCAGTCCGAAGGCCGTGGCGAGGTGATCTCCAGCCCACGCGTGATCACCGCCAACCAGCAGGAAGCGGTGATCCGCCAGGGCCAGGAAGTCGGCTACGTCACCTACCAGAACCAGGGCGCCGGCACCGGCGGCGCGCCGACCGCGTCGGTGCAGTTCAAGGACGCCGTGCTGGAGCTGAAGGTGACCCCGACGATCACCGCCGACAACCGCGTCTACCTGGCGATCAACGTGAAGAAGGATGCGCTGGCCGGCTTCCTCAACACGCCGAACGGCCAGGTGCCGCAGATCGACACGCGCGAGGTCAACACCTCGGCGCTGGTCGACAACGGCCAGACGGTCGTGCTGGGCGGCATCTACGAGGTCAACAAGAGCAACACCGTGTCCAAGGTGCCCGGGCTGGGCGACATCCCCGGTCTCGGCGCGCTGTTCCGCAACACCAAGCGCAGCACCACCAAGGCGGAACTGCTGATCTTCGTCACGCCGCGCATTCTCAGCGACACCTTGCAGTAAGCCGCGTCGCGGCAGCGGAAAAAAAGGGCGGCTTCGGCCGCCCTTTTTCGTGCGCGCCGGCTGCCGGCACCCGTCCCATTAAACTTCCCGCGCCGATGATGGTCTGAAACACGCCGGCGCATCCGCTGCCAGGGATGCCGCAGGCCTTGCCTCGTAACCGGAACTGCTCATGGACATGCCCGAAAACCCTCCTCTCAGCGCGCTGCAGCAATCGTTCGCACGCCTGCGCGAGGAACTGGTGGATTGCATCATCGGCCAGCCGAAACTCATCGACTGCCTGCTGGTGGCGCTGCTGGCCGATGGCCACCTGCTGGTAGAAGGCGCGCCCGGCCTGGCCAAGACCACCGCGGTCAAGGCGCTGGCGGCGCGGATCGAGGCGGACTTCCACCGCGTGCAGTTCACCCCCGACCTGCTGCCCGCCGACCTCACCGGTACCGATGTGTTCCGCCCGCAGTCGGGCAGTTTCGAGTTCGAGCGCGGCCCGCTGTTCCACAACATCATCCTGGCCGACGAGATCAACCGCGCGCCGGCCAAGGTGCAGTCGGCCCTGCTCGAGGCGATGGCCGAGCAGCAGATCACCGTGGGCCGCAGCACCTGGCAACTGCCCGAGTTGTTCATGGTGATGGCCACGCAAAACCCGATCGAGCAGGAGGGCACCTTCAGCCTGCCGGAGGCCCAGCTCGACCGCTTCCTGATGCACGTGACGATCGGCTATCCCGATGCCGCCGCGGAGCTGGCGATCCTCAAGCTGGCGCGCGAGCAGGCCAGAGGGCGCGCCCATCCGGCGGCGCCGCCGCGCGCGCTGCTGAGCCAGCGCGAGGTATTCGCCGCGCGCGATGCGGCGATGGCCGTGCACATGGCGAGCGCCCTGGAGGAATATCTGGCGCAGCTGGTGCTGGCCACGCGCGATGCCGGCCGCTACGGCGCCGAGTTGAAGCGCTGGATCGCCTGGGGCGGCAGCCCGCGTGCCACCATCGCGCTGGATCGCTGTTCGCGGGCGCAGGCATGGCTGGCCGGCCGTGCCTACGTGTTGCCGGAGGACGTGCATGCGATCGTGCATGAAGTGCTGCGCCATCGCGTGCTGCTCAGCTACGAAGCGCAGGCCGAAGGCGTCACCCCGGATCAGGTGGTGGCACGCCTGCTGGACCTCGTGCCGCTGCCGTGAATGTCCTGACGTCGCAGATCGCGGATGGCAACGGCATCAACGAGGTGTCGCTGGCCGAGCTGATCGCGTTGCGTGCGCGGGTCGGCTCGGCGCGCATGGCGCCGCTGAGCACGCGCGCCGCCCGCCATGGCCAGCAGTCCAGCCGCCTGTACGGTCGCGGCATGGATTACGCCGAGTCGCGCGTCTACCAGGCCGGCGACGATGTGCGCCGACTCGACTGGCGACTCACCGCACGCAGCGGCAAGCTGCACACGAAGCTGTTCCAGGAGGATCGAGAAGGCTGTCTGCTGATCCTGCTCGATACCCATGCCAGCATGCATTTCGGCACGCGGGTGCGTTTCAAGTCGGTGCAGGCGGCCCGCGCGGCGGCACTGGCCGCGTGGTTTGCCACCCGTGCCGGCGAGCGCGTGGCGATGCTTGGCTTCGGCGGCGTCGACCAGTGGTTGGCGCCGCAAGCCGGCGCGCATGGTGCACTCGCCGTATGCGGTGCGCTGGCGCGATGGCACGCGGCGGATCGCGCCGATCAACAACAGCCGCTCTCCGATGCGCTGGCACGCGCGGCACACGTGGCGCGGAGTGCGAGCCGCGTCCTGCTGCTCAGCGACGGCTTCAGTTGTGACGCCGCCGCGCGCCAGCGACTGATGGAACTGACGCGGCACGCGGGCGTGGCCGTGCTGGTCACGGCGGACGCGCTGGAACTGGAGCTGGCGCCGCCGGGACGCTACCCGCTGGAGCATGCAGGCGAGCGTCGCGAGGTGCGGTTGCAGTCGGCGCGTCAGCGTGCGGATTTTCACCAGACACTGGGCGCCGGTGCCCGACGACTGAGTGATCTGGCCGGTTCGCTGGGGCTGCGCCACGCGAGCATCGACACCGTGGCCGATCCGCTCGGTGCAGTGACGGACCTGATCGGTCGCAAGAGATCGCCGCGATGACCGCGGCGACGCCGCTGACGGCCAGTGCGCCGGGGCCGGTACTGCGTGACATCCATCTGCCGGCCGAACCCTCGTGGTGGCCGCCGGCGCCCGGCTGGTGGCTGCTTGCCGTGCTTGCGCTGCTGGCGCTCGCGGGCCTCGTCTGGGTCTGGCGACGTCGTCGCCGTGCCCGGCAACGGCAGCGACACATCCTCGGCGAGCTGGATCGGCTCGTGTTGCGGCGTCGCGAGGACGGCGATCGCGCGGCCCTGCTCGGCGGCCTGCATCAGCTCCTGCGGCGCGTCGCCCGCGAACAGGACGCCGCCGCGGCACATCTGCGCGGCGATGCCTGGCGGCAAGTCCTGGCGCGGGTGCCGGTGGACTCGCTCACCCTGGACAGCCTGCATCGCCTGGACCAGGCCATCTACCAGCCTGCGGGCGGTGGCGACGACAGCGAGCTCGTCGACGCCGCGCGCCGATGGCTGCGTTTGGCCGTAAAGCCGTCCGCATGGAAGGTGTCGGCGGCTTCGCCGGAGCGCGCCGATGCCTGAGTTCGCCTGGCCCTGGGTCGTGCTGCTGTTGCCGCTGCCGTGGCTGCTGCGGCGTGGGTGGCGTGCCGCCGCGCCGGGCGTGGCGCTGCACCTGCCGCAACCCGGGGTGGATCTCGGCACGGTGGCCGACCGTCGCGGTCGCGGCGTGGCGCGGTGGTTGCTCGCGCTGGCCTGGCTGTGCCTGCTCGCCGCCGCCGCGCGACCGCAGTGGCTGGGTCCGCCGCAGGCGCAGCAGCGCAGCGGGCGGGCGATGATGATGGCGGTGGATCTTTCCGGCAGCATGCGCACGCCGGACATGCAGCTGGCCGGCCAGCCGGTCAGCCGCTTCGGTGCGGTAGAAGCGATCGCCAGCGACTTCATCAGCCGCCGTCGCGGCGACGAGATGGGCCTGATCCTGTTCGGCAGCCAGGCCTATCTGGTGACGCCGCTGACCTACGACTTGTCGGCCGTGCGCGCGCAACTGCAGACATCGGCGGTGGGCCTGGCCGGCGACCAGACCGCGATCGGGGACGCCATCGCCGTGGCGGTGAAGCGCCTGGCAGGCCTGCCCGAAGCGGCCCGCGTGCTGGTGCTGCTCACCGATGGCGTGAACAACGCCGGCAGCATCGCCCCGCGTGAGGCCGCACGCGCCGCCAAGGCCGCGGGGGTGCGCATCTATGCCATCGGCATCGGCGCCACGGCCATGCAGGTGCCGGGCTTCTTCGGCCTGCAGATGGTCAATCCCTCGGCCGACCTCGATGCGGACATGCTCAAGGCAATCACCAGTGAAACTGGCGGCCGGTTCTTCCGCGCTACCGACAGCGGCGAGCTGGCCGACGCCTACCGCACCATCAACGCACTGGAACCGATGCCGCGGCAGGGACCGAGCCTGCGGCCGCGCCACGAATTGTTCCGCTGGCCGCTGCTGGCCGCGCTGGGGTTGCTGCTGCTGGCGATCGTGCCCAGTCGGCTGCGCACGCGGGAGCAGCCGGCATGAGCGAGGTATTGCAACAGTTCCATTTCCTGCGCCCTTGGTGGTTGCTGGCGCTCGCCGGCCTGCCGCTGCTGGCGCTGCCCCGCTGGCGACGCGACGGCAGCCAGCTGGCCTTGTCGCGACTGGTCGATCCGGCCGTTCTGCCGTGGCTCGTGCGCGGGCAGCCGCGTCACCGCCACCTGCCGCTGTGGCTGTTCGCGTTGGCATGGCTGTTGGCCACGCTGGCGCTGGCCGGGCCGAGCTGGAACCGGGTCGAGCAGCCGCTGTATGCCAACCGGCCGGCGCAGGTGCTGGCCCTCTCGCTGTCGCGGCACATGCTGGCGCGCGACGTGGCGCCGAGCCGGCTCGATCGCGTGCGGCTCAAGGCGCACGAACTGCTGGCCGCCAATCGCGCCGGCTTGAACGCGCTGATCGGTTACGCCGGCGAGGCCTTCGTCGTCGCGCCATTGACTTCCGACGCGCACAGCCTCGACGACCTGCTCGACGCGATGGCGCCCGACACCATGCCGGTGGACGGCAACGACGCGGCCGCGGCGATCGACCGGGGCGTGCGCCTGATCCAGGAGGCAAACGCCGAGGGCGGCACGCTGATGCTGATCACCGACCAGGCCGATGCTGCAGCCGACGCGGCCGCGCGCAAGGCGCTCGCAGCCGGCGTGCACGTTTCGGTACTCGGCGTGGGCACCGTCCATGGCGGGCCGGTTCCCTTGCCCGAGGGCGGTTTCCTGCACGATGCGCAGGGTCGGATGGTGCTGGCCGCCCGCGACGATGCCGCGCTCGACGCGCTGGCGCGCGCAGGCGGCGGCGTCCATGTGGCGATGAGCGCCGGCCAGGACGACGTCGATGCTCTCCACGCGCAACTGCGCAGCAGCGGCACCGCGCAGGCGAGCGGCCAGCGCGGCGCGCAGTGGCAGGATCGCGGTCCATGGCTGCTGTTGCCCTTGCTGCTGGTGGTCGCCACCGCGTTTCGCCGCGGCTGGGTGATGCTCCTGCTGCTGGCCAGCCTGCCGCTGCTGCCGCGCCCGGCACAGGCTGCCACCTGGCAGGACTTGTGGCAGCGTCCCGACCAGCAGGCCGCACAGGCGCTGCGCAATGGCCATCCCGCCCAGGCGCAGCGACTCGCCCGCGATCCCGCCTGGCGCGGCGTGGCGGCCTATCGTGCCGGCGACTATGCCGCCGCGGCAGACGCGTTGCATCGGGCCCCCGGCAGCGACGCCGCTTACAACCGCGGCAATGCGCTGGCCAAAGCGCAGCAGTATCGCCAGGCGATCGAGGCCTACGATGAAGCGCTGAAACTCGACCCGGGCAACGCCGATGCCAAAGCCAACCGGCAGGCCGTGGAAGAGTGGCTGAAACGACAGTCGAAGCAGCAAAAATCCTCGCCGGACGGTGCGGGCCAGAACAAGTCCGATCAGAACAAGTCGGGCCAGGAAAAATCAGGTCAGGAGAAATCGGGTCAGGAGAAATCGGGTCAGGAGAAATCGGGTCAGAACAAATCGGGCGAGGACAAATCCGGCAAGAGCCAGCCGTCTTCCAACGCGGGCGAGCAGGACAAGTCGTCGAGCGATGCGCAGCAACCCGGCGAAGCCGGCACTCACGACCGGCCGGCACCGCAAAGCGCACAGCAACGCGCGGAGCAGCAGGCGCAAACCGAGCAGGCGCAGCGCGCGCTGAAGCAGCAGATGGACCAGGCGCTGGCCAACGGCCAGTCCGAGGGCGCGAAGCAGCCGGCCACGCACCAGCTCGGCACGTTGAGCCGGGACGACCCGCAGTCGAAGCTGCCGGCGGACCTGCGTCATGCGCTGCAGCGGGTGCAGGACGATCCCGGCGGCCTGTTGCGGCGCAAGTTCGAACTGGAATATCGCGAGCGCCACGGCGGCGCACAGGAGGACGGCCAGCCATGAGTCACGCACGCATCATCGTCTTGTGCCTGTTCGCGCTGTTGCTGGTGCCGGCCGCGCACGCGGCGCAGGTCAGCGCCACGCTGGATCGCGATCACGTGCAACTGGGCGACACGGTCACGCTCAACATCCGCGTCGAGGGCGCCACCGCTTCGGTCGGCATGCCCGACCTGCAGGCGCTGCAGCAGGATTTCAGCATCCTCGGCACCTCGCAGAACAGCAGCCTGTCGGTCGACAACGGCAAGGCGACCTCCAGCCTCACCTTCGGCATCGCGCTGCGGCCTCTTCATGCCGGCAGCTTGCAGATCCCGTCGCTGCAGGTCGCCGGCGAACGCACGGCGCCGCTGTCGCTGCAGGTCGACGCGCAGGGCTCCGTGGGGAGTGCGGCACCGGATCGCGACGTGTTCATGGAGGCGACGGCGGAGCCGCAGCGCGGCTATGTCGGCGAGCAATTCAGTTACGTGGTGAAGCTGTTCTACGCGGGAAACCTGAGCGGCGGCTCGATCGACGTGCCCGATGTCCGCGGCGCGGCGCTGCAACCGCTGGGCAAGGACATCGGCTACGACACCCAGCGTGGCGGCCGCAGCTACCACGTGCTGGAACGGCGCTACGCGCTGATCCCGCAGCAGGCTGGCCGCCTGGAAATCCCGGCAGCGAGTTTCCAGGGCAGTGCGGTCGACCCCTATGATCCCGGCAGCTTCTTCGGCGCCACCAACAACGTCTCGGCCAGCGCCGCGTCGGTGGCGATCGAGGTGCAGGCGGCGCCCGCCCATTGGGGCAACAAGGCGTGGTTGCCGGCGCGGGCGCTGAGCCTGACCATCGACGGCTGGCCGGACGCGCAGCAGCAGGTGCGGGTGGGGCAGCCGCTCAACCTCACCATGACCTTGCGCGCCACCGGCTTGTCCGACGACGCGCTGCCTAGCCTGAGCCTGCCGCCGCTGGACGGCGCCACGGTCTATCCCGACAAGCCGCTCAGCCGCAACCACGTCGCCGGCCAGTGGACGGTCGGCGAACGCGAGCAGGCATTCGCCATCGTGCCCGAGCGCGCCGGCACGCTGACGATCCCGGCCACCACGGTCACCTGGTGGAACGTGCTCACCGACCAGCAGGAAGTGGCGCAGATTCCGGCGCACCGCATCGAGGTGCTGCCGGCGATCGGCGGCGGCACGACATCGCCTGCCAACGCGGCACCGGCGGCGGTGACCGCGCCCGGCGCCAGCACGACCGCACCGGCGCCCGCCGGTGCCGTGCCGTGGCGCTGGATCGCCCTGGCCAGCCTCGCGCTGTGGCTGTTCAGCGTGCTGGTGTGGTGGTGGCAGCGCCGGCGTCCCGCCGTGCCGGCGGCTGCCCCGGCGCCTGCGGCCGCGGCGGACAGCGCGCGAAAGGCACGGCAGGAGTTCATGAACGCCGCGCGCGGCCCCGACGCCGCACGGCAGCTGCACTGCCTGCTCGCCTGGGCGCGCGTCGAGCGGCCGCACATCCAGCATCCGGGCGAGCTGTCCGCTGCATTGGACGATGCCGCGCAGCGCACGGTGATCGACGACTTGCAGCGCCGCCGCTACGCCGCCGGCCCGGCCGCGGGCGACGTGGCTGGCACGGCAGCGGCGGAGGCATTCAAGCGCGGCTTCGCCTGGCGCAGGGCCGGCGCGGGCGACGACGCGGACGGGGCACTGCCGCCGCTCTATCCGTTCAAGCTGCGTTGAAGGGCGCGCCGCCGTTGCGTGCCGCTTCCCATGCGTGGCGAAACACCTCGCCCACGCTGTCGCTGAAGCAGCACACGGTGATGCCGACGCCGTCGTCGCGAGCAAGCTCGTCGCGCAGCGCGGCCAGCGCCACCGCCGCGGCTCGCGCCACCGGATAGCCGTACACGCCGCAGCTGATCGCCGGGAACGCGATCGTGCGCAAGCCGTACTCGCGCAGCAGCCGCATCGCGTTGGCGTGGCAGCTTGCCAGCAATCGCGCCTCGCCCTGCGTGCCGCCCTGCCACACCGGACCGACGGTGTGGATCACGTATGCCGACGGCAACGCGAAGCCCGGCGTGATGCGCGCCTCGCCGGTCGGGCAGCGCATGCCCGGGCGCACGGGCGGAATCTGCCGGCAAGCCTGCAGCAGGGCAGGGCCTGCCGCGCGGTGGATCGCGCCGTCGACGCCGCCGCCGCCGAGCAGGCTGGCGTTGGCGGCGTTGACGATGGCATCCATGCGAAGCGTGGTGATGTCGGCGGTGACGATGTCCAGGGGCATGGCTTTGCGGGTGGCGGGCGGCTTATGCTGCCCTCAGGTTTCGGGCGGCCGGGGGGCGGCGCATCATGGCGAAAACGGAAGACCTTTCCTTCGGCTATCTGCTCAACGACGTGACCTTGCTGTTTCGCAAGCATTTCGATCGGCGCGCAGTGAAATTCGGGCTGACCCGCGTGCAGTGGCGCGCCACCAAGATGTTGTACCACCGCGAAGGCCTGCGCCAGACCGAGCTGGCCGAATCGCTGGAGATGGAGCCGATCGCGGTAGGCCGGGTGATCGATCGGCTGCAGGCCGCCGGCTTCGTCGAGCGACGCGCCGATCCGCGCGATCGCCGGGCCTGGCGACTCTACGTCACCGAGCGCGCGCGAGTCGTCGTCGGCGACATGGAACTGATCGCGCGCGACCTGCGCAAGGATGCCACCGCGGGTATCGAGTACACCGAACTCGAACACGCGCTGGGCGTGCTCAACCGGATCAAGGAAAACCTGCAGGCGCTGGATGCGGTCGAAAACCCGGGCGCCATCGACTGATCCGCGCGATGTCATGTGCCATCGGTCCTGCACAGGTGGTGGGCGTGCGGGCGCAGAATGGACTGTCACCGGCACCGGGTTGGCCGCTGGCCGTCACGTGCCGGGCAGGAACATTGAATGTCGTGGTCATGCCGCCGCGCCCATGCGCCGGTTGACCCGGCGTGGCCGGAGCGAGCATGCCGCAGAAAAACTCCAGGAAACTGCTGCTGACGGCAGTCGTGCTGCTGCTCGTCGGTTTCGGAGCGCAGCAGTTCTGGCGCGGGCGTGCTGACGCGGCGAGCGCGCAGGCGACTCCACCCGCCCAGGTCGTGCCGGTCAGGGTCGCCACGGCGCAGCGTGGCGACATCGATCTTTCGTTGAAGGTGATCGGCAGCGCGCAGGCGTGGTCCACGGTGACCGTGCAGTCGCGCGTCAGCGGCCAGTTGCAGGCCTTGTCGTTCAAGCCCGGCGGCCATGTCGCCAGCGGCGACACCCTCATCCGCCTCGACCCCAGCCTGCTGCAGTCGCAGCTGGACGAGGCGCAGGGCAACCTGGCCCGCGACCAGGCGCAGTACGCCAATGCGCAGGCTCTGCTCAGGCGCTACGGCCCGCTGCTGAAAGACGGCTATGTGGCCAAATCCGCCTACGACGCCGCCAAGGCCAACGCCGGCCTGTATGCCGCCGCGATGAAGGCCGATCAGGCGGCGGTGGAACTGGCGCGCACCCAGCTGGGCTATGCCACGATCCGCGCGCCGTTCGACGGCATCGCCGGTGCGCCGCTGGTGTATCCCGGCGCGCAGGTCAGCGCCAACAGCACCGATCTGGTGGTGCTCAACCAGGTGCAGCCGATCCACATCCGTTTCGCCGTGCCCGAGGCCGAACTGGCCGGGCTCAAGGCCGCGCATGCGCGCGGCGCGGTGCCGGTGAGCGTGCGCCTGCCGGGCAAGGCGGCACCGATGCAGGCCACGCTGGATTTCATCGACAACGCGGTGGACGCCAGCACTGGCACGATCCAGCTCAAGGCACGGTACGCCAACCTGCACGACGAGCTCACGCCCGGCCAGTTCGTCGAGGTTACCCTGCCCACCGCGCGGCTGACCCGGGTGGTGACGATACCCGCGGTGGCGCTGCAGAACTCGCCGCGCGGCAGCTTCGTGTTCGTGGTCGATGCGGACGGCGTGGTGCACCAGCGGATGGTCACGGTGGGCAGCGGCGCTGGCGATCGCGTGGTGGTCGGCAAGGGCCTGGACGGCGGCGAGCGCGTGGTTACCGATGGCCAGCTGCTGCTGGTCGACGGCGCGCGCGTGCGCGTGCTGGCCGGCGGTTGAGCGGGCCATGAACCTGCCCGCCTTGTGCATCCGCCGGCCGGTGATGACCGTGCTGCTGATGGTCGCCCTGGTGGTGTTCGGCGTGGCGGCTTACCCCAAGCTGCCGGTGAACGAACTGCCGAACGTGGATTTCCCGACGATCTCGGTCAGCGCCAAGCTGCCCGGCGCCTCGCCGGAGACGATGGCCACCGCGGTGGCCACGCCGCTGGAGAACGAGTTCTCCACCATCGCCGGCATCTCCACGATGACCTCCACCAGCGCCTTGGGCTCGACCTCGATCACGCTGACTTTCGGCCTGGACCGCAACATCGACGCGGCCGCGCAGGACGTGCAGGCGGCAATCTCGGCAGCACAGCGGCAGCTGCCCACGACCATGCCGACCCCACCCACCTTCCGCAAGGTGAACCCGGCGGACAAGGCGATCCTGTACCTCACCCTGAGCTCGGACACCTTGCCGCTGTCGACGGTGAACGAGTACGGCGAGACCCAGCTGGCGCAGCGCCTGTCGATGGTCGACGGCGTGGCCCAGGTGAACGTGTTCGGCTCGCAGAAGTACGCGGTGCGGATCAGCGTGGACCCGAACAAGCTGGCCGCCAACGGCATCGGCATCGACACGCTGCAGCAGGCCATCGCCGACGCCAACGTCAACCTCGCCACCGGCTCGCTCAACGGCAGCCGGCAATTGCTGCAGGTCAGCTCGGACGGCCAGCTGCAGCGCGCCGCGCCGTACAACGACGTCGTGGTGGCCTATCGCAACGGCGCGCCGATCCGGCTGTCCGCGCTGGGCCACGCCAGCGACGGCGTGCAGAACGACCAGGTCGCCAGCTGGTTCGACGGCAAGCGCGCGATCGTGCTGGCGATCGACCGCCAGCCCGGCTCCAACACGGTGGCCACCGTGGACCGCATCCGCGAGGTGCTGCCGCAGTTCCAGGCCAGCCTGCCGCCGTCGGTCAAGCTCGGCGTGCTGTACGACCGCTCGGAATCGATCCGCCATTCGGTCGACGACGTGCAGTACACCCTGCTGCTGGCCGGCGTGCTGGTGATCCTGGTGATCTACCTGTTCCTCGGCAACGCCTCGGCCACGCTGATCCCGGCGCTGGCGCTGCCGGTCTCGGTGATCGGCACCTTCGGCGTGATGTACGCGCTGGGTTACAGCCTGGACAACCTCTCGCTGCTGGCGCTGACCCTGGTGGTCGGCTTCGTGGTGGACGACGCGATCGTGATGCTGGAGAACATCGTGCGCCACGTCGAGCAGGGCATGGAGCCGTACGAGGCGTCGCTGAAAGGTGCCGCGGAGATCGGCTTCACCATCTTCTCGATGACGATCTCGCTGGTGGCGGTGTTCCTGCCGGTGATGTTCATGGGCGGCATCGTGGGGCGGCTGTTCCACGAGTTCGCGGTGACCATCAGCACCGCGATCCTGATCTCCGGCTTCGTCTCGATCACGCTGACGCCGATGCTGTGCAGCCGCTTCGTCAGGCATGGCGGGCACGCGGAGAAGTCACGCGTGGTGCGCTGGTTCGACCAGGGCTTCAACCACGTGCGCGACGGCTACAACCGTTCGCTGGCGTGGTCGGTGCAGCGCCCGCGCGTGGTGCTCGGCGTGTTCTTCGCCAGCCTGCTGGCCACCGCAGCGCTGTTCGTGCTGGTCGACAAGGACTTCATCCCCGCCGGCGACACCGGCCAGCTGATCGTCAACGTCGAAGGGCCCGACGACATCTCGATCACCGCGATGAAGGCGCGCCAGCAGGAGCTGGCCGCGATCGTGGCGAAGGATCCGAACATCGACAGCTTCATGTCGTCGGTGGGCAGCGGCGGCTCGCGCACCACCACCAACAACGGCACCATGTTCCTGCGCCTGAAACCCGCGTCCGAGCGCGAGCTCGATCCCGCGCAGATCATCCAGGAACTGCGGCGGAAATTCGCCCGCATTCCCGGCATCCGCGCCTACATCCAGAACCCGCCGGCAATCCAGGTCGGCGGCCGGCAGTCCAAGGCGCAGTACCAGTACACCTTGCAGTCGGTCGACCTGGATGCGCTGTACGCGGCGTCCGGCAAGGTGGAGCGCGCATTCGGCGCCTTGCCCGGTTTCCAGGACGTCACCAGCGACCTGGACCTCAACGGCCCGGCGATCGCGGTGCAGGTCGATCGCGCCCGGCTGGCGCCGCTGGGCCTCACCATGCGCCAGGTGCAG